>Ga0214921_10000629_pt1 | contig 63946 bp, 55 predicted proteins | sample LL1505_MetaG_FD_177992 | JGI IMG/M metagenome (GOLD analysis project Ga0214921, IMG submission 177992) | Freshwater microbial communities from Lake Lanier, Atlanta, Georgia, United States - LL-1505 | ecosystem: Environmental > Aquatic > Freshwater > Lake | place: USA: Georgia | collected...
TATTCTCTGTATAAATGATGTTCACTGGCCCCAACAATCCTGCGGGCTTCAGCGGGCTATCCTGTTTATAATAATACCAGAGCGTAAATGCTTTCCTGCCTTGTGAAGGCCTTGGTTCATTCTTGATGAACCAGTCAGGAAAAGATTTCATGGGCCTTCCTGCATTGCCAAAGTCTTTTCGATCAGCGCCCCACTCAAAGTCTGCAGGCTCCTGCTCATCCCCAATCAATCGGTTTGCCCAATTGTTTGTGACGGCTATTTTCAATTCATGTTCACCTGATGTAACAAGGGATGTGATATCATACTGATAAGGAGGATACCATTTCACACCCAAATCCTTGCCGTCAAGGGTTACCTGAACAATATCATGCAACTCACCAAGATCCAGTAGCACTGATTTGCCTTTAAGCTTGCCACTATTTTCAAAAATAAATTTCTTGCTATAGGTTGCCGTTCCTGCGAAGTAACGGACACGATTATCAATATGCTCACCGAAATACTGTAAGCCATCCAATGCAATATTGAAACTGCTGTCCATCTTGGGTTTCATCAGCAGGTTCCATTTTCCTCTGAGTGGCTGCAATATTTTTGGAGCTGCAAGTTGCAATGCCTCCAACTGACTGGATGGCATTGGTTGCTTTGGTACAAACCCATTTGTCTTCTTCCTGAAAACAACAAAGATGGATTGATAAGGATTGAGCTTCAAAGGAAGCGTTGTTCCATTTTTGTCAACTGACCAATGCTCAGCATCCTTCATGCTCCCGTCTTCAGCCTGCCAAAACTCTGGTTGAAGCCCTGACTGATGAAGAAATAAATCAAAATGCTCTGTCCGGTTTTGATTGTTCGACACGTGGTAAACATCTCCCATCGCTCCAACCCGGTGAACCACTTTGATGGCAGCTGCTGAATCTGCATTGCTGATTTCGTAATCTTTGATGGGATAAAAATCTTTCTCTGCCTGTTTTAAATCAACATAGATTTTCCCTTTTCCAAATAACGAAACCCCTTCTTCTCTCCACATCATCCGAGACAAAGACTTTACCCTGAGATCGTTTTCGGCCCAGTTGTGCAGGCCCAAAGAAGCTGTAGGGGCCTTTCCGACAACCACTGCACCCTGATTGACCAATGCCGCAACCTTTTCCAATACTTCGACTTCAATATTATCCTGCACGGGCAATTTTAAAAATGGATAGCTTCTACCTGAAGACAATTGAATTTTTCCATTGACTACTTTTATATCCTGGCTGATAAAATCCCTCACAGCAATGGCATCAGTATTGTACCCATTTGATTTTCCGAGGCAGAGATAATCTGCTTTCTGTTGTCCGTATTGCAAGAGGGCCTGGGTTCTTGTCAAATAATTGAAAAAAGCTTTTCCCGGCTCAAACCAGGTTTGAAAACGACTGAAATGTGTGCCCCACCAGCCCATTCCCATACCAGGCTGGTATTTGTCATCAAAGGGTTGATGCACCCAAGTATGCAAAACCAAACGGTTTACACCTGCTGCATAAGCACTGTTAACCGTCTGCATCAAAAAAGCAGGATCCTCTGTATACTGGCTCAATCCTGGTGCTCCGGTGAACGCCTCTGCTCCTACGAGATGTTTACCCGCAGCCCTTGCAGCAGAACCAATATTCGCATTGATCCCTCCCCTGCTGGTCCAGAATTCTCCCATGGGAAGATCTGCCAATGCAGCGCCTTCCACTTCATCAAATGGTCCGCCATAGGCTTCAAACTGCAATTCCATTCCCAGACCATTGATCATTGATTTGCCTATTTTCCAACCATTGTCAAAAAACAAGCGATTGACAACATCATTGAAATCCCATTTGAATCGTTTGGTTTCGTTTTCTGAGTTCAAAACATTAGCAGGAAGTTGGTTGGTCTTGGCCCCCAGCGTAAACAAGAATGGCAAGGGATCATAGCCCTTGATTTGCTTGAATGCATCCCTGAAACCGGATGTCCAGTTTTGGCCTCCGGCCTCATACGAATCAATCAATACATGTTTGAATGTATTACCCAAATAAGGCTGAAGGTGTTTTTTCATGGGATCGAATACCGTATTCCAGTGAAACCTGTTGAGCTCCGCATCCATCTTATCAACCTCCAATGACTTGTCAATGATATCATCAGGCAAGGGATGTGGGTTGGCCATTGTGGGCGCATGCCCCATGCGATAAACATACCATTTGCCAGCGGGGACTTTCCAATTCAACAAGCCTGTGCTGTCCATTTGGTTTGTGAGTTCAATGGCCTGATTGGACTGCAAAACGGATGCCTGAGGATAAGCAATGACAGCAATGTCTTTGTAAAAAGTTGCTTGTGCATTGTTGGCACCCCATCCTTTGTAAATGGGCAAAACAGGCTTTTCGAGTTTCAGGGATTTATCTTCTCCTCCAACCACTTCCTGCACAGTCCAAACCAAGGTTTGCATTGCCTTGGGCTGATCCACCCAAGGCCCGCCAGTGGTGGAATATCCTGCGGTATTGTGTAATCCCAATTCCAATCCGAGGCGTTTGGCCTCTGCAGCAGCATGTTTCATGGCATCCCAATACGCTGCGCCGCGGTATACCTGATCAGGCCAGGGATTGTTCAAGATGGGCCGATGGGTTTCCTGTACAGCCGATGCAATATTAAAAATCGTTGCCCCACCAATGCCCATGGCTTTCATGGCTTCCAGGTCTTTGGTGATGCCATATTTTGAAAAGTTCGGTCCCATCCAATGCCACCATACATAGGGTCGGCTGGATGCTGGTGGATGCAGAAAAAGATCCTCCAGGCTTTGGGCTTTTACTGATCCAGACAATGGATTTGTTTTGAGTGGTACGGCAATGTTCATGGAATGGTTTCGCTTGTCAATTCCCATGGCACCAAAAAGGTAAATGGGCAAACCGTTCTCCATCAGCAGACATGGGCGTTCCAGTTTGTCATCAAACGTTTTCCCATTCTCTCCAAATACATCCTTTGAAATGACTTTTGGATATTTTGCAGGATTCCATTGGATGGCATCTTTTGATGAGAACAATGCCAAACCACCTGCACTTCCTGTAAATTTCCCAACCACATCCCTGACGATGGCATAGTTCGTTCCTTTGTAATTCCAGATGAATGGATCTTCAGCAATCATCCATTCTTTAGCATTACTATTTTGCTTGTCCTCAAAAATCGGATTGGGATGTTTTGTAAATGGCCCCATGATGGACTTGGAAAATGCTACACCATACCGCACCCTTCCGCCACGAAAAGTACCATTCTTCTCCACCTGTTTGTAGACCAAAATCGCGCGTCCGTTTTGGTCTACCGTTATGGCGGGATTGGAAACCATCATGGCATCATAGGCCGCAGAATCTTTACTGACATCCAAAACAGGTTTGTCAAACCGCTTCCATTCCCCTTCGGGATGATCGGCTACAGCAACACCAATGCGCTGGTTGTTTCTGTAGTTGTACCAGGCAGGAGAATAATCAAAACCCTTCTTGATTTCAGCATTGCCTGTAGCACCCATGTAATAGAGATAATATTTTCCCTTGTACACGATGGCTGCAGGATTGTGTGTACATACCCCATCCCAGAATTGATTGCCCCTGGCTTTGAAAACAACCTTCAGGTGTTTGTATGGACCTTCCGGACGGTCAGCTTTTGCCAGTGCAATTTCAGAGTGCGTAATCCAGGCACCATGCCCCTCGGACTTTGGCCAACGGCTGTAAAACATATAATACTTTCCATTCCCTGCCTTAATTACTGAACCACACCAGATGTTATATGCAGAATCAATGAACTGGTTTGCTGCTGGAACAGGTTGTACCATCAGGCTGATATCCACCTCGTTCATGTCCAACAATTTTCCTTTTGCATCTAATCTTGGCAACTGTGCGAAAGCAATAATTCCAATCAATGAAAAAATGCTGCCGAGCAATGCGTTCCTGAAAAAATATTGCTTGATGATCATGGCAAATGAGTTGTTTTACTGTGTAATGATCTTGTTGTAAATCCTGATATGTTTACTCAGATTTCAGCCGTAAGATAAAACAACCTGGCGTGCATTCAAATCCCTGTATTATGCTTTAGCAACGATTTGTCCTATCTCAAAAAATATTACGCCCTCTGGGCTGAATTCATACATCATGAAAACTTCCTTCCTGCTCAAACCTGAACGGCAGCTGTAACTTGTGCGTCCAAGGGGTATAATTGTAGCCATTGTAAGGAAGGTCAACATATAAATTGTTGATACCTACCCTTGTTTTGGAATCAATCTCAAAATATTGTTGTTTGTGTTGGCACCACCAGACTGCCAAAAATAGGTATGGAAACAACTTCCATCCATGAATGGTTTCGAGGCCAGCTTAAAGCGCTGGCCTCGCACTTAATTTTCTTTGCCCGAAGGCCCATTTGTGGAGCTGGTGGGATTCGAACCCACGTCCAAACATATTCGCCGAATGCTTTCTACATGCTTATTTTGGAATTGATTGTCAGGAAACGGCAGGGGCCAAACGAACCAACTATTTCCGTAGCTGAATGGTCTTAGTCAACCGGCACAGCCTATGGTTGAAGCAGCCTTGTTTTTTTTGATTCAGCAGGGCGACTTGGTAAAGGCAAACCCGTCTGCCGGCTATAATGGGTGCGCTAATCTCTGATTAGGCAGCCATGGCGTAAGTGTTCTCGCCATTTATTGGTTTCGAATTCAGATTAAAGTGCTAATATTCGCAATGCACTGCATGCTTACATTCAAAGATCTACGCTGTCAATACCGGTCAGCCCCGATTGAACACACAAAATTACCCCATTTCCAGACAGAAAATGATATTTCTTCGAATAACTATTGTTAAAACGGAGAAGTTGCAATAAATTTGCATCCCACTCTTCGCCCAGATGGCGGAATTGGTAGACGCGCTAGACTCAAAATCTGGTTATCGCAAGGTAGTGCAGGTTCGATTCCTGTTCTGGGCACATTTTAAAAAACCCTGTAAACAATTGATTTACAGGGTTTTTTATTACAGGTCTCCTTGATGGATCCGGCTTAATTTTTAAAGCCTAAATATCCCTGTAACGATATCAGTTTTAGTAATTTAAGGATGCCACTAACATTTTGGGGGGCGTTCGGGCGGGTTTCGCATAATAAAACTGAAAACCAGCACTACAGTTGAATAGCATCACAAAGCTCCAAGTTTGCATGTCAACCCGCCTGACGAAAACCCGCGTTAGCAGCAGTAGTTCTTCGTTCATCTTTTGTTATTGGTCGTCAATTTCAAATATGCTTTTCTGCAAGTCTGTTCGTTTAAATTTATCAGTTTCTAAATCTAAAAAAATATTCTGTTGCTCAACTGTCACAAAACCGAACCAAAGAAAAAACCTGTCAAATGTCCGAACACCATAACATCTAAAAAATTGTTGCTCTGGCGTTGAGTAGCCAGGTCTGAAAAATCTAATAAACTTCGAAAACGCTCTCAAATATTTGTCTGTAAATGCTTGAAAAAACTGTCGAAATATTTGTAATCGGTTGTTTGTGTCAAGTAGTTTGGTTGCAGTCTTTGTTAATGTCAGTTTACCGTTTGCTTTTCTCACAAGTCCTGCGAGTTCTGTTGAAAATCTTGCACTTCTGATAGAAATACTATCTTCTTCCCTCCAAAGTTTTGATATGCCCTTTTCTACAAGTTCTTCAAGCAAAAATCTCTTGTCGTAAAGTTCTGCCACTACTTTTTTGGGTAATGCACCAAGTGGTGTCAGCATGATTTGTTTGTCACGATAAATGATTTTCAAAAACTCTTCAGCAATCCGAAAGAGTGGAATTTGGTCAAGTGTTTTATCGTCAATGTTTTTACGAAATTGAATTGGAGAGTTCTCGCCAAATGTGTCGTATAGCAAATGATGAATTTCTGTCGATGAAAGTCCTAAAAAATCATCCACCGGAGTGTTGTTCCGTAGTAAGATATTTGTTTCTGTGTTGAAAGGAATTTTCATTTTACAACAGTCTTAATATTATTGCTGTTATAGGTTTGCAGCTACCCCCAAGAACGAGACTTTTACCACAAAAATTGATTCGAAAAACCAATTTTTGATTAACCACAAAACTGTCTCTGGAATACACCCCCCTTAGGGGTAGGTGCTGTTGGCGATTTTTAATTTCACAATTAAAATGCATACCCTAAACCAAATCCAACTCCTAAAATTCCTACCTTTGCTTTGAAGATAAATCCACCTTCTGGTTTTTGATAACGATATCCTAAATCCAGTATCGGGAAATAAAACATATCTTTATTATTGGTGTCATTCCAGACAAAAACGCCTCCATTCAGCTCAAAGTGATTGTTGTTTTTTCCTGTGAGCATTGTAATTGCCGCTAAACCTCCAGGCCCACCTGTTGCTAAAAGAATCCCACCAAATCCACCCCCAGCCTTGCCGTACCAAGTAACCTTATTCCCTGAATGTAAACGCATTTCAACATTTATGGTGGCTTCCAATCCGGGTACAGCTCCAATTTGTGTATATAGATTAACCTTACTTAGTTGACTTTGAGCTGTTGTTAAATTGCTAAAAGTAAAAAAGATAATTGTAAGGAGTATAATCCTTAGGTAAGGAATTGAATTAGTCTTTATCATTTAAAGATTATTTTTTAGTTATGGCTAACGGCTAAGGCTTGGCGATGTGGCGGCATTTGAAAATCGTCAACCCTTAACTGCTGTTGATTTAAGTTACAAATGTTTATGACAAGAACTACAGCTTATTACTTGATTGCATATATGCGGTAGGCTACTTTACCTGATGCTGGAATTCGTCCTACACCTATAGCAACTGTATGATTAAGCCAGGCATATTTGGGAGAGCTGGTTTCAAATACCGGGTTGGTTCTGAAATAATAGTCTGATGGCGAAACCTCATTTCCTTTTCCTCCAAGTATCGTAGCAAATTTTTTTGCATCAGCATGAATGTACCCGGAATATGTTACGTAAATTAGGGCGCCATCATCTGTTTCAATAGTGGCACGAACGTCTAATTTGAAAGTGGTAGAATCAACAACAAGTCCCCAGTCGCCGCCACCGGGTAAAACTTTCCCATTAATCTTGCTGCTTTTCACAAAACCGTTATTAACTATAAAAATTATTCGTGTACCCGTTAATACGGTTCCTACTGCCTGTGGTGTGTTGAGATCGGCTTCCATATCAAATAAAAATTCAGATTTCAGTTCCTGTGCAAACAGCTGTTGATTAAAACACAAGGAAAGGATAAAAATTGAGAAGATGAATTTTTTCATACTGTGTTGTTTTAGTTTTAATAAAATGTGTAAAATATATTGTGATGAAAAGATAACGGATTTAATCAATGTCTTTACGAAATTAAGATTTACTGATACAAATCGCATGACGCACGACTAATGAATATACTCACTTTCACACCCCTTCAGAAATTAAAATTTTTAGACAAAAAATCATCCATAAAACCATAATATTCAATAAAATATATATCTAAACAATACAAAATATGTACTTCGCTTATTGAATTTTCTTCTCAACTCGAGAATAAAAAATACACACTTTTAAATTACTATATCATCTCTTTATTATCTAATAAATTTACATTTTCTGCAATAATCTCAGTGACATATTTTTTCACTCCTTCCTTGTCCTCATAACTCCGTGTTTTTATCTTGCCTTCCACAAATAACATACTCCCTTTATGCACATATTTTTCTGCTAACTTGCCAACCCTCTTCACAAAATAATACTATGCCACTCTATACTGTTATTCAACTTCCTATTTTCATCTTTATAACTTTCCGAAGTTGCTGTCGATAAATAACCTTGGCTTTTTCAATACTAGGAGCTCGTGTACTGATCAGCGGTTCTGCAGTACATTACATGACAGGGACAATTTATCTGTGATAAATCATTGTTCATTTTGCCAACCTTAAGCAGGATTGTTGATTTTATTTCGCCACCTCAATTTTAACCTTCTTGTTCTTGATCCTTTCTTCCTTGATCAATTGGAGTGTAGGACTTGCCTTTGATTTACGGATGGCTACAAAAGAAAAGAAATCCTTCACTTCTATCAACCCGATTTCTTCTTTTTTCAATCGACCCTTGTTGGTAAGGAATCCAACAATATCAATCTTGTTGACCTTGTCTTTTTTGCCAACACTGATATAAAATGTTGTCCAATCAGGCTTTGCAGGCAATCCAGCATCTGCATTCAATTCAATTTCAACCGGTGCCGGATCGATATATCCAGGGACTGTTTCTTGCGGCGCAAGCAATAAAATCGCCGTTCCGCTGGCTTCCATCCTGGCTGTCCGGCCGTTGCGGTGGATAAAGGATTCCTGGGTAGTGGGAAGTTGATAATGAATAATGTAGCGGATGTTAGGGATATCCAATCCTCGAGCAGCAAGGTCAGTAGTGACCAATACATTGGAGCTGCCATTGCGGAACTTACAAAGGGCGACATCGCGTTCCTGTTGCTCCATGGCACCATGGTAGAATACATTTACAATTCCTTTGTCTTTCAGCAGATTGCTCACTTGCTCTACAATTTCCCTTTGGTTGCAAAAAATGATGGTGGAACGGTTACCCAATGTGCAGATCAGGCTGAACAAAGCAGCAGACTTGTTGGCATCATTGCTCTTAACCATTTGTACTGCCAATGCAGGAGACTTCTCCCCGGTCAGGAAATTGATTTCTACCGGATTTTTCAATCCGACAAAATCAGGGATTTCCACTGCCTCTGTTGCAGATGTGAGGATGCGTTTTTTCAGTGCTGGGAGGGATTCGATGATGAATGACATTTCCGCTTCAAACCCCTGTTCCAGTGATTTGTCGAATTCATCCAGGACCAGGGTTTCAATATGGGTGGTCACGATGTTCCCACGCCTGATATGGTCTGCAATCCTTCCCGGAGTACCCACGATCAAGGCTGGGGCTTGCTTGAGGTTGTTTTCCTCCGTTTCACGAAGATGACCACCATAACAGCAGGTTATCTTGAAGCCTGTCCCCATTTTTTTGAACACCTGCTCAATTTGCAAGGCCAGTTCACGCGATGACACGACGATCAATGCCTGACAGACATGCCTGGTTTTGTCTAACAGTTGCGCCACAGGAAGAAGAAAAGCAAGTGTTTTACCTGAGCCAGTATCGGCCAACAACACAACTGAGGCATTGGTGCTGTTCGCTTCCAGTGATGCTTGCTGCATCTCATTCAACGCTTTGATGTGTAGGTTGGAAAGGGCGTCCTCAATGGAAAAGGAAGATATCTGCATGAGGCAAAAGTACACCAATTCGATGTGCACATGTAGACAAAAAAAAGGAACTGGGGTTTGCCCAGTTCCGCGATACAGCAGTTTTAAATCCTTTTACGGAATCGTATTGTCTGCTTTAATCAAACCGGCATGGGACGATGTCCTTTAACCGACTGATGCAAACATACGCTTTGGCCTGCTGTTCATGCTATGCGAGCGCTCATGGTCATGCATGACCTTAATCATCTAATAAGTTAATACGCATCATATATAAAACCTCATGAGGAAATTAGATTGCAGAGAACAATCACCTTAAAACAAAAGCCATGGCCATCATTAAAGTCATTGAGATTTTGAGCAACTCAGACAAAAGTTGGGAAGATGCAGCACAAAAAGCAATCTTGGAAGCATCCAAAACGATCAAAAACCTGAGATCAATCTATATCAAAGATCATAGCGCCACCATTGACAAAAACAATAAGATTGAAGAGTACAGGATCACAGCAAACCTGAGCTTTGAAATTGAAGGCCCTCAAAAATCTGTTTCCAAAAAATAGGCATGGACATCAAAAACAATATTCTGGAAACGATTGGGAATACGCCGTTGATAAGAATCAACAAGATTACCCAAGCCCTTCCTTGCCAGGTGCTTGCCAAGGTTGATTATTTCAATCCAGGAAACTCCATCAAAGACAGGATGGCTGTCAAAATGATTGAAGTAGCGGAGAGAGAAGGAAAATTAAAACCCGGTGGAACCATTATTGAATGTACATCAGGCAATACAGGGATGGGATTGGCATTGGCGGCTGTTGTAAAGGGATATAAATGCATTTTCACAACTACAGACAAACAATCCAGGGAAAAAGTAGACATTCTCCGTGCAGTAGGAGCAGAAGTAATTGTTTGCCCAACCAATGTAACACCAGAAGATCCCAGCAGTTATTATGCTGTTGCACAAAGATTGGCCAAAGAAATCCCCAATGCATTTCATGCCAACCAATATGATAACCTTGCCAACAGGTTGGCGCACTATGAATCAACAGGGCCAGAGCTTTGGGAGCAAACAGATGGGAAAATAACCCATCTTGTTTCTACAGCAGGTACGGGTGGAACCATCACAGGAACTGCGATGTTCCTGAAACAAAAAAATCCCAATATCAAAATATGGGCCATTGATGCATACGGATCATTGCTGACCCATTATTTCAAAACCGGACTGATTGACATGGCTCAGGTTCATCCGTATGTGTCTGAAGGTTTTGGAGAAGACTTTGTGCCTGAAAACTTTGACATGTCTTTGATTGATTATTTTGAACAGGTAACAGATAAAGATGGCGCCATCATGGCAAGAAGGATAGCAAGGGAAGAAGGAATTTTTTGTGGATACAGCGCTGGCAGCTGTTTGCAAGGATTATTGCAACGTAAAGAGCATTTGAAAAAAGATGATATGGTGGTCTGTATTTTTCATGACCATGGCAGCAGGTACATTGGTAAAATTTACAATGACCAATGGATGATTGAACAGGGATTTATGCAAGAAGCAATCAACATTTCCCCTGAACTCAAAAAAGTATCGTAGATATACGATAGTTTCTACACGTAGTTTAACAGGATTGGGAGTAATTACTGAACAACAATAAAAGGGTTGTTTTGCTCTTGTACATTGTCATGGGGCAGGGTATCTTTGTATTGTTGATCGAAAGAGCAACATATCCAGAAAAACCAAACCAAATCCAATTTCCAAAGAAAAACCTCCAATTCCTAAAACCACTCATTTAACCATCAAAAGCTTTAGACATAAAAACCCGGTGTTTTCACCGGGTTTTTATTTATTCAAAGCAATCCTTTGGTTGTAGGAAGTGCATCATGCATCGGATCTTTTTTCACAGCCATTCTAATTGCTTTTGCAAAAGCCTTGAAGATGGCCTCAATCTTATGGTGTTCATTATCGCCTTTACAAAAAATATTAAGGTTGCATTTGGCAGCATCTGAAAATGATTTGAAGAAATGAAAGAACATTTCTGTGGGCATATCCCCTACTTTTTCTCGGGTAAATTCAGTATCCCAAACCATCCAGCTCCTTCCGCCAAAATCGATCAACACTTTTGCCTCTGCATCATCCATAGGCAAAGCAAAGCCATACCTTTCCATGCCACGCTTGTCGCTCAACCCTTTGTAGATGGCTTCTCCCAAGGCAATACCCGTATCCTCGATGGTATGGTGCTCATCAATGTGCAAGTCACCTTTTACCGCAATGTCAAGATCCATCTTGCCATGCCTAGCAATCTGATCAAGCATATGATCAAAAAAACCAAGCCCAGTGGAAACTGTTGATTTCCCAGAACCATCGATGTTAAGCTTGATCTCAATACGGGTTTCATTGGTCTCCCGCACATGATGAACTGTTCTCAGCCCATGTTTTAGGAACTTGTATACTTCCAACCAATCACCTGTGGCCAGCACAACCGTATTTTTCAACCCCTCATCCAGGCTGTCCAAATCGACAACGCCTGCACCATCCTCACTGATCATGAGAATGCATTGGGCACCAAGGTTGAATGCCAACTGAATATCGGTCAACCGGTCACCAATCACAAAAGAACCCTGAAGATCATAACCAGGATTGTTAAGGTATTTTCCCAACATTCCAAGCCCTGGTTTTCTTGAAGGTGAATGTTCATGAGGCATACTGGGATCAATAAAAACCTCATCAAAATAGATGCCTTCACCCGCAAAGCTTTGTACAATATGATCATGCACCGGTTTAAAATCGGTCATAGGAAAGGATGCAGTTCCCAAACCATCCTGGTTGGACACCATGGTAATTTCAAAATCAAACTCCTTGACAATTCTTGAAAGGGATTGGAAAACAGCTGGAAAAAAAACCAGTTTCTCAAACCGATCAATCTGATACGTTGGTGGCGCTTCCTTGATCAAGGTGCCATCTCTGTCTATGAACAATACTTTTTTCATGTGCATGAATTGAATTGATTTATTGGAATGAACTGATGGCCTCAACCAACTTCAGGTTTTCGGCATCAGTACCGACGGTGATGCGCAGGCAGTTGTCGCAGAGCAACACGTTGCTTCGATCACGCACAACAATCCCCTTTCCTAAGAGATTATCATACATGGCCCTGGCATGGGTAAATTCAACCAGCAAGAAATTGGCATCAGAGGGGAACACGTTGACAACTGATTTTGCCTGTATGAGATCCTCTTCCAATTGCTTTCTTGATGCCACCAATTGAAGGATCATGTCATTGACCTGACCAATTTCATCAAGGGCTTTCAAGGCCAGTTCCTGCACAGGCTCACTGATGTTATAAGGCGGTTTTACCTTGTTGAGGAATCCGATAATTTCTGCTGAAGCAAATGCCATTCCTACCCTCAAGCCTGCCAGACCCCAGGCTTTGCTGAGCGTTTGCAATACCACCAGATTGGGATAATCGGATAGATCGCTCACCAATGATTTTTGTCGTGAGAAATTGATGTAGGCTTCATCTACAACAACCAACCCATCAAAATTATTCAAAACCATTTCTATGTCTTGGCGGTCGATGCTGTTACCCGTTGGATTGTTGGGAGTACAGATCCAAATGATTTTTGTATTCGGCTTGATGGCCAATTCAAGGGCTTCAAGATCCAATTGAAATGCTGGAGTCAGTGGAACCCGATTACAATTGATGTTGTTGATGTTAGCAGAAACCTCATACATGCCATAGGTAGGCGGAAACAAGATTACTTCATCTATTCCTGGCTCACAAAAACACCTGTAAAGCAGATCGATTGGTTCATCACTTCCGTTGCCCAAAAAAATCTGATCCACCGGCACCTGCTTGATGACAGATAATTTCTCTTTTATTTTCCATTGCATGGGATCAGGGTACCGGTTGTACCACTTGAGCAATGGAGAACCAAGGGAGTTTTCGTTTGCATCCAAAAAAATGTTGGCTTCACCATTGAATTCATCCCTTGCTGATGAATAAGGTTTGAGATTCCTGATGTTGTTTCTTACAAGATTGTTTGGATTGAACATTACAATTGGTTTAATCGGATTTTGACGGCATTTGCATGTGCATCCAGGCCTTCGGCCTCGGCCATGGTGATGATGGTTTTTCCAATGTTTTGTAAACCCAGTTGGCTGATTTGTTGGAAAGTGATTTTCTTCACAAAACTATCAACACTTACTCCGCTGTATGCCCTTGCATAGCCATTGGTTGGAAGTGTATGGTTGGTTCCACTCGCATAATCCCCAGCACTCTCAGGTGTATGGTTTCCCAGAAACACTGAACCTGCATTGATGACCTTTGCTCCATATTGGTATGCGTCTTCAGCGGCAATGATCAGGTGTTCTGCAGCATATTCATTGACCAATTCCATTGCATCATCCATGTCTTTCATGAGCACAGCCTTGCTGTTTTCCAATGCCTTTGCTGCGATCTCCTTTCTTTCCAACAACCCAAGTTGTGCATGCAAAGACCTGTTGGTTTTTTCAATAATGGATTCATCATTGGTAACCAGCAATACCTGAGAATCCGGGCCATGTTCTGCCTGCGATAAAAGATCAGCCGCTACAAAATCAGCATGGGCAGTTGCATCAGCCAAAACACAAACCTCACTAGGACCAGCGGGCATATCTATAGCGACACCATCCATTTGCACCAGTTGTTTTGCAGCCGTCACATATTGATTGCCAGGCCCAAATATCTTATCCACTTTTTTGATAGAACCGGTGCCATATGCCATTGCGGCAATAGCCTGTGCACCTCCACAACGGTAAATTTCAGTGACACCAACCTTTTGTGCAGCATAAAGAATAGCGGGATGAATGGAACCATCCTTTGATGGTGGCGTGCAAAGCACAACCTCAGGGCATCCTGCAATTTGTGCAGGGATGCCAAGCATCAAAACCGTAGAAAACAATGGGGCAGATCCGCCAGGAATATAGAGTCCTACCCTTTTCATAGGGATGGGTTTCCTCCAACACTCCACACCTTCCATTGTTTCTATTTTTTTTATTTCCTCTACCTGAACACTGTGGAACCGCCTGATGTTTTCAATGGCAACGTTGATGGCAGATTTCAATGACTCCGCAACATTTTTTTCTGCAGCGATTATTTCTATATGATCAACTGCTAGCGTTTTCAAGTCAACACCATCAAACTTCTTTGCATACCGCTTGAGTGAACTGTCACCCGTTTTTCTTACATCAGCAATGATCTTCCCTACCTGTTTTCGAAGCATGCCATTTTCAATGGACGGTCTTTCGGTAATGCTTGCCCAGTCTTCTTTTGATGGATAACGTATGATTTGCATGGTAAAATTTAAAGAATCATTTTTTCAATAGGCACAACCAAAATTCCCTCAGCGCCAGCCGCTTTCAGCTTCTCAATAATTTCCCAAAACTTTTCCTCACTCAATACACTGTGAACACTGCTCCATCCTTCTTTTGCAAGGGGCAGAATGGTTGGGCTTCTCATCCCGGGCAAAAGTGAAATGATGTTTTCCAATTGATCATTGGGTGCATTCATCAATATATACTTGCTTTTTTTGGCCTTTTTCACTGCCCTGATCCTGAACAAAAGCTTGTCAAGTATGGCAAGTTTTTGTTCATCCAGGTTTTTTCTTGCCACCAGTACGGCCTGGGATTCAAGGATGATTTCCGCTTCCTTCAGACCATTCATGAACAAGGTTCCTCCACTGCTTACCAAATCAACAATCACATCAGAAAGACCAATGCCGGGGGCAATTTCAACCGAGCCACTGATTTCGTGAATGCTTGCTGTCACCTTGTTTTCTGCAAGAAATGCTCTCACAAGATGTGGATAGCTTGTGGCAATACGCTTTCCCTGAAGTGAAGCAACACCCTCGTAAACTACAGCCTTGGGAACGGCAATAGAAAGACGGCATTTGCCGAAGCCAAGGGCTTCAACGGTCTCAACCCCTCTGTTTTTTTCTGCCAAAACATTTTGACCAACCACACCAATATCAGCTACACCATCCTCTACATATTCTGGTATATCATCATCCCGCAGAAAAAAAACTTCAATCGGAAAATTTTCAGAAACTGTCCTTAATCTGTCTTTGACATTCCTGAGCTCAATTCCGCATTCTTTCAAAAGCTGAACAGAGTCTTCATACAACCTGCCAGACTTCTGAATGGCAATCCTTAAAACTGTTTCATTTTCCATGCTATCCTGATTTAAAATAAAAAAGGCTTACCAATGGCAAGCCCGAATTATGTATACACCAATACCAGGCTTACCCTAAGGCAAGTTGTGATGATGGTGGATATGACCCTTTGCGAACATGTTGCAAAAGTAGGTCCCAAAAACATTATCGCCAAAAAACAATGCGTTTTTATAAAATGGCATTAATTTCGGAGAAATAACCATTGTTTATGAGGAAAATTCATCTTGTTGCAGTATTGTCAGCATTTTTCTGCCTGTTTATAACTGAAAATTCACTTTTTGCTCAAGCAGACAGGTGGCAGCAAAAAGTCAATTACAAAATGGACGTAAAAGTTGATGCTGAAAACAACAGGTTTTCCGGTAAACAACGCCTCGATTACTGGAACAACTCTCCTGATACTTTAAAAGTACTCTATTACCACCTTCAGTGGAATGCCTTTCAGCCAGGCAGCATGATGGACATGCGCAGCCAGGAATTGGGAAAAAAAATGATCCGTGGACGCGCAGACTGGGACCAAAGGGTGCGAGACAGGATAGCGAAACTACAACCAGATGAAATTGGATTCCAGGAGGTTAAAAACCTACGGGTCAATGGTCAATTGCAAAAAACCACAGCCTATGAAACCATACTCAAAGTGGAATTGGCCAAACCCATTCTTCCAAAATCCAAGGCCCTGATAGAGCTTGATTTTGAAGCACAGGTACCTGTTCAAATCAGAAGAAGCGGAAGAGACAATGCAGAAGGGGTAAGGTTCAGCATGGCACAATGGTATCCCAAATTGGCTGAATACGATTTGCAAGGATGGCACCCCACCCCATACATTGCGAGAGAATTTTATGGAATTTGGGGAGATTTCGAAGTCAACATTACCATCGATAAAAACTACGTTATTGGTGGAACAGGGTATCTTCAGAATCCTCATGAAATAGGTCATGGCTATGAAAAATATTCAAGCCTGCCATTTAAACCAACACAAGGCAATACCCTGACCTGGAAGTTCAAGGCTCCAAATGTGCATGATTTTGTTTGGGCAGCAGATCCTGGATATGTGCACAATTCAAAGCAGGTTAGAAAAGGACTTGTCCTTCACTCATTTTATACAATAGATACCGCAGCATTGACGACACAGTTCAATGCAATGCCAGCCCGGATGAGACAAGGATCAAACCTGAACGCTTATATCAACAACTATAAATCACAGTGGGACAGCGTATTAGAGCTTGCATCTAAAGCATTACCTTTTATTGATAGTCATTTTGGTGAGTACCCCTACAAACAATATTCATTCATTCAGGGTGGAGATGGAGGAATGGAATATCCAATGGCAACCTTGCTAAAAGGTGCCGGAGAAGGTGTTGTGCTGCACGAATGGATGCACAGCTGGTACCAGATGATCCTTGGCACCAATGAATCACTGTATCCCTGGATGGACGAAGGATTTACGAGTTTTGCTGAATCAAATGTCCAGAACTATCTCCATGAAAACAAAGATTCATTCCCTCATCTTGGGGCTTACAATGCCTATATCGCCCTTTCAAAAAGCGATTTTAATGAACCATTGACTACCCATTCAGATCATTACAGCACCAACACAGCTTACAGCACCAATGCTTATTCAAAAGGGGAAGTTTTCATGGAGCAACTGGGTTATATTGTAGGAGCGCCCGTCAGAGACAGTATCCTGTTAAAATATTTTAAAACATGGAAGTTCAAACATCCCAATGTAAACGACCTGATCAGGCTGGCTGAAAATGAAAGCGGCATACAGCTGGATTGGTACAAGGACTTCTTTGTGAATACCACCAAAACAATTGATTATGGGATCGACAGCCTTTGGGATGACGGTGGAAAAATGAAAATACGGTTGAGGAACGCAGGAACCATGCCCATGCCCCTTGATATTGAAATGGTGTTCAAGGACGGATCAAGAGAAACTGCCTATATTCCACAATACCTCATGTTTGGCAGCAAGAATAATGAAGAACCTTCTATCAAGCGAACCGTTGGTGAGCCCTGGAAATGGACCCATCCTACCCATGTAATCACCATAGACAGGAAACTGCTTGATTTAAAGAAAATTGAAATTGACCCAACCAAGAGAATGGCGGACAACGAAAGAAGAAACAACAGGTTAGCGCTTAACTGGTAGGCTTGGGGGGGCTTATTCTGCTCTTCAAATTTTGGAAAAGATCAATGAGCTGAGAATACATCAGGGTCATTTCGGCTTCTGTTTTCTTTATGGTTTCATCCTCAATTTCCCTGATCAGGCCATCAAACCCATTGACGCCGATTGATTTGATCATTACTTTTTCTCTGTGCAATGTTCTCTTTGCAGCTTTCCAATCCTTGGCTGCAACATTAATCTGCCATTCCTTTAATGCATAATCCACTTCATCCAATAGATACGCTATCATTTTTGCAAGCTGGGTGGGCTCATTGCCAGCCATTTTAGAAATATTGGAAATGACCTGTTTCTCCATAGATTGATAATATTTTTCCTTCACCGAGCCTGACTTGAAGAAAAGGCACAAACGGTGCTGAAGATTATTTTGGTCGATGGGTTTGGTGATGCAATCTGCAAAACCAAGGTTTATCATATGGCTTACCTCAGACTTGAAGGCAGCAGCAGTCAGGGCAATTACTGGGATGGTTTCCCCATGAAGTTTTCTAATCATCTCCAGGGCTGTAGGCCCGTCCATGATGGGCATCTGAACATCCATCAGCACCAAATCATATTTATTTTTGCCAATCATCTGAACAGCCTCAAGTCCATTTTCAGCCTCTTCAGGAATCCCCGACATGTTCTTGATCATAATGGCAAAAAGCACCCTGTTGAGTTTATTGTCCTCAACAATCAGGATTCTCTTGCCTTCAATCAATCCACAATCATCAAACGAAGGCGCATCCTTCATCAATTCTTCAGCAGCAATCATCTCAAAAGTTATCTCCACCATCACCTTGGTTCCGACGCCTTTTGTACTTTCAATCCACACCTTGCCTCCCATCAGGTTAACAAGTGTTCTGGTAATGGCCAGCCCAAGGCCTGATCCTGTTTGGCAGTGATTGTTCTCATTGACCTCCTGATAAAAATCATCAAAAATATGCTTAAGACCTTCTTCAGAAATGCCAATGCCAGAATCTTCACAGGTAAACAAAATACGTTGTGCCTTGGCCTTCTCTTCCAACATCTTACAGGAAAGCTTTATAGATCCTGAATCAGTATACTTAATGGCATTCCCTACAATATTGATCAATACCTGTCTTAAGCGCACTTCATCTGCAAAAAGATTGGCATCTATTTTTCTGTCAAAATCGATTTCAAAGCTCAAGTCCTTCTCTTTGGCTTTGGGTCTGAGAATATTTTCAACACTTTTGCTGATGTCTTTCAGAGAAACGATTTCTTTTTCAATGTTCATCATCCCAGCTTCAATCTTAGACATGTCGAGGATATCATTGATGATACCCAGCAAACCATTGGCTGCATCACTGATGTTTTTGACAAAATAATGCTGCTGCTCATTGAGCTGAGACATCAACAACTGTTCTGCCAACCCCAAGATGGCAGTCATGGGGGTCCTGATTTCATGGCTCATGTTGGAAAGGAAAACAGACTTTGACTTTTCAGAAGCAATCGCCCTGTTTTTAGCATCCACAATGCTTTTTTGTAACTTCCTGTTTTGGGTAACATCCGTATAGCTCCAGAGCTGTCCTTTGAAAGTATTTTCAATGATGATGGGTACATAATCCCTTTCCAGAATCCTGCCGTCTTTGAAAACCACTTCCTTTCCAATCAGGGGTTGCTGCTTGCCCATCATGCTGAAAATATCAGATTTCACCTTTTCGGCATCTTTGAAAAGCGCTAATGATTGTTGCAGCGAATCCAAACAATTGACACCAATCATCTCATGAGGCTGAACAGGGATTTGAAAAAGATGGCAAAACTGTCTGTTCACCAATACAACACAATGATTCTCGTCTTCCACAAGAACTCCCTTACCCAGGTTGCTCATCAAATACTGCAAACGGTTGGCATTGATGGCCTTTGAATTATCCCTGCATATACATACTAAACCGCCGTCTGGAAGTTTGGCAAGGGAGATGTACTGCATGACAGGCTTTTTATCCTTGCTGATGCCAATGGTTTCACCTGACCAATTGCCATTTTTACCCAATACCGGGAATACTTCCTTTTTTAACCTTTCTGCTGCTTCCGGTGTGTAAATATTCTCCCAGGATTTCCCATACAATTCATCTGGTGCATCATATCCAAATAAATTTGCATGGGATTTGTTCATATAAGTGTAATTGCCAATTTTATCAACAAGGGCAATTCCGTCGAATGCATGTTCAATGGCAGTCAGCTTTGATGGTGTTAACATGGTGCTTGTACAGTTAAGTTAATGAAGGATAACATCAAATTAATAAAATTTAAAAAGTAACGTTTTTTTTACAGTAAGAATAGGAGGAAAAAACGTAAAAAAATGAGAAAAAACCTTTTTTAGTATTATTCAATGATTTTCTAATAAAATGAGGAAAAAGCAAAACTCAACTAAAAAGTAGAAAACAGCCCTAAATAACTAAAAGTAGTAGTTTCATAATGGTAACAGAGTCAAATGATATATTTTTATCTTAATCATTACTAACTTGCTTCATTAAAAATATTAATGATTAGAATTGGCATAATAGAGGATAATATTTTTTTGCTAAAGAGCTTTAGGGATTATTTGAACAATGCTGAAGACATGACGGTTGTTTTTTCCTGGTGCTCAATGGAAGAAGCCAAAGAGCAAATTGAATTCAAACAATCCCTGTTACCAGATATCATTTTATTGGATATTTTCCTGCCCGGCGAATCAGGGCTCGAAGGCATACCATTCCTCAAGGAAAAATATCCAGCTGCCAAAATCATCATGCTCACTGCTTACAATGAAGACAGCCTGATCATCAATTGCCTTAAACAAGGGGCAGCTGGCTATGCTTTAAAAACGGCCCAGCTTAATCACCTCATGGAAATTATCAATAAAACGATCAAAACAGGGGCATTCATTGATGACATGTCCATTGGCAAAGTCATCAACAATCTTCAATCCAAAAAAGAATCCAGTTTCAAGGATGCACTTACCTTCAGGGAAAAGGATATCGTGACACTGGTTGAAAAAGGATACAGTTACAAACAAATGTCTGAAACTCTTTTTGTTACGACATATACCATCAATTATCATTTGAAAAATATCAATAAAAAGCTAAACATCCACTCCAAGTCGGAGCTTTTGGCCAAAATCATGGATGAAAGCAAAGGATGAGCAATTGACAACATCAATTTCAGTGTATCTTTGCAGCCATTCAAGTCTTTGCCACATGTCAAATTCAGCGCTGCCGATCAATTTCAACAATACTGAAAAAGCCTTTGCCTACAAGAATGACCGCGACCTGAAAAGAGCAAGGTTTTTATTTTCAGCCATGCAGTTTGCCCCCCTTGTAAGATTGGGAACAACAATCACTCCTTGGGCAATCGCATCTGGTCTACCCGTTAAAGGGATGATCAAAAATACCCTTTTTAGGCAATTTGTGGGTGGTGAATCCCTGGAGGAAACGGTTGGTGTTGCAGATATGCTTGAAAAATTCAACGTGCAGGTGATACTGGATTATGGTGTAGAGGGCGGAGAAGGAAGTGAAGAAAAATATGAAGCGGAGACCAATTATTTCATTAAAGTCATCCGGTTTGCCGCTACCAGAAAAAATATCCCCTTCATCAGCATCAAAATTACAGGTCTTGTATCCAGTTCTCTACTTGAAAAACTGGATACCACCCTATCTGCAAACAGTGCTGAGCCTTTGCCCATCCGGTTTCAAAAGAAACTTGAACAATTGAGCCAGGAAGAGCAAAGCGAATGGAACCAACTCCTCACCAGAACAGGGCGATTGTGCCAGGAAGCATCCGATGCAGGCATTGGCATCATGATTGATGCGGAAGAATCCTGGATTCAAGATGCGATTGATGCAGTGGCCACCCAGATGATGGCGAAATTCAACCTGGGAAAGGTCGTGGTGTACAACACCATTCAACTCTACCGTTCAGATCGTTTATCATACCTCTCTGATACCCTTGATGTGGCTGAAAAATCAGGATACATCGCAGGGTTAAAACTTGTCAGAGGAGCATATATGGAAAAGGAAAGAACAAGGGCAGTGAAATTGGGCTATCCTTCACCCATTCAACCCAATAAGGAGTCAACAGACCGGGATTATGATGATGCAGTCAGGATTTGCATGAAAAAAATTGATACGGTTTCCATCATCATTGCCAGCCATAATGAAAAAAGCAATCTTTGGGCAGCAGATGCATCCAATGCTAAACATCTTCCGCCAGCTCATCCTCATTTGCATTTCTCCCAGCTCTATGGCATGAGCGATAACCTCACGTTTAATCTTGCAGATGCAGGTTACAACGTTTCAAAATACCTTCCTTTTGGCCCTGTTCATGAAGTGATTCCTTACCTGATGAGAAGGGCACAGGAAAACAGTTCAGTATCTGGGCAAACAGGCAGAGAACTCGAGCTCATCAAGAAAGAATTTGCAAGAAGAAAAATCTGACATCTTGCATCAAATTAACAATACGTATTAATACGTATTGAAATTGGTGATTATTACTCCTTGCCAATAAAAAACATTCAAGCCATTTTAATGAACGATTGAATATTAAGTAAATTTATATTTATTAACCTTTTTACATGTACGGCATTATCAATCAATCGATTCAAGACCTTGTGGTCAAAGAATTTGGGGAAGAAACCTGGCTAAAAATCATTGCAAAAAGCAAGATTGATGTGCACGAGTTTCATAACCATCAGGTTTATGATGATGCCTATACTTACCAATTGGCTGAGGCAGTTTCTGAAGTGTTGAATACCGACCTCAATACGGTTTTAAAGATGTTTGGTGAATTCTGGATCCTTGGTATTTCCCTAAAAAAATATCCTTCAATGATGGCGTCGGGAGGTTTGAGCTTCAAAGAGTTCATGTTGAATCTTCCCAACTTTCACAACCGGGTCTATTTGACCTACCCAGAACTCATAGCCCCTGAGTTCAAAGTCCGTATGGATGGGGATTCCATGTTGGTTGAATACCATTCTCAACGTCCGGGGCTGACGGCCATGATGGAAGGAATGCTACATGGCATTGTTAAAATGTTCAATGAACAGGGCATAAGGGTTGTATTGGAAACTGAAAAAATAAACAGCAATCTTGACCATGACCTATTCAGGATCATATGGGAGAACTAAGGCCTAACGATACAAACCCTGCTGTTCAATTACCTGAGATAGATAGGCTTTTCCCATTCTATTTTATTGTAGATGAAGGCATGTCCATCATCAAAAAAGGTCCTTCGCTGGAAAAAATATGCTCAAATATCGATTCATCAAGCGATGCATTCCACAGTACTTTTTTAATCATCAAGCCAAAATCCAACATACATCCAGATTTTGAATACCTAAAATCAATTGCTTCTGGATTTGTTTTGATCGGGATCCAAGGGTTGAACAACACTATACTCAAAGGACAATTCGAATACAGGCAACAACAAAATCAAATTGTTTTCTTCGGATCTCTCTGGGCCGAAGAACATGAGAAATTGCTTGAGCTGGGGCTAACCTATTCAGATTTTCCTGCCTATGATGCCATTTTCGACATTCAACAGATGAAATCTGTATTGAAAAATGAGCATGAAGACCTCGAAAGATTAAAGCAGGAACTCACCATCATCAATCAATCCTCTGACCTTTTTTTAAACCTGCACAGCAGTGGTCTCATTCGAAAGTCATCTCCAAGTGCCAAGTCCATGTTGGGATATGAACCCTCAGAACTGATAGGGCTAGAGTTTCAGCATCTTTTTTTAGATTCAGAAAGCATTGAAATCAAAAAGGAAATTGCTGAAATCATCAGTACCGGTAAGTCAAAGAATTTCACCACTTACATTGTTTCAAAACAAAACCAAAAAATAGGGATCAGTATTTCGCTGTCACCCGTCATTAGCAACACAAACAAGACTACACAAATTATATGTGTCATAAGAAATATCACAGATAGATTAAAAAATCTTGAAGAGATTAGGAATCTTGCTTCATTCCCCAATGAAAATCCCAACCCTATCTTTCGGATAGATATCGATGGAAATATATTGTTCAACAACAACAATGCCAGTTCCATTTCAAGTGTGATATATGAAGGAGCCATTTTCAACATCAATGAGTTTTGGACACATATCCTAAATATCAGGCCAAGAGAAAAGCAAATAACGGTTGACCTGATCGCCAATAATAGAAATTATTCATTCAAGGTCATCAAAAGACAAGAATTCAATGAGTACAACGTCTATGGGTCAGACATCTCCGACAGGATAGAAACAGAGCAAAGGGCACAAGATAACTTCAACAAGTTGAATAATTTTCTTGAGTCCACAAACGACGTTTATTACCTGATTTACCAAAAAAATAAATCAAAAAACTATTTTACCTCAAGGTGGCCATTGTTCATGGGGTTCAATCCCAAAGTAGAAGAAGTTTGGGAGGAAAAAAGGGAATGTATCCTTGATGAGTACAAAAAAATTTATGATGATGCCATGAAAGAGTTCCACCTGAACGGCAGCATGGCAGTACGATACAAGATTAAAAACAAGGTATCAGGACAAATCAGGTGGATATTGGAAGAAGGAAAGATCAAATTTGACTCAAACCTGAATGACGAAGTAATTTCCGGAAGATTGACCGACATCACTGCAAGTGAAAACTATAGGAGCCAGGTTCGGGAATCTGAAGAGCGCTTTCAACTCATTACAGAATCAATGCCTGTGATGATTTGGGTGTCTGGCCAGGACAATAAAGTCAGTTATACGAATCAGGCTTCGCGAGACTTTTTTGGATTTGACCTCAAGGAAATTCCTGACCAGGCGGGGTATTCCAAGATTGTACACCCAGACTACAGGAAAATTGCCATTGATGATTGGATGTTGCACCTGCTTTCCAAACAAAAATGCGAAATGCAATACCTGGTCAAGAACAAACTTGGTGAATACAGATGGATATACGAAATGGCTGTCCCACGCTTTACCCATGAACATGAATTCCTTGGATATATTGGCACCGCATTCGACATTACTTCAGAAAGAAAAATGTTCTATACCCTTGAAGAAGAGAAACGGAAATATGAGATGATATCTAACAAATCTGCAGATATCATATTTCTTATCAACAAGGATGGCTTTATTGAATATGTTTCACCCTCCATCAAGAGGATTCTTGGCTTTACAGAAAAAGAAACCATCGGAAAATCTTTTTTCAGCCTCCAATCAGATGATAGCACCATCAGTCTTGAAAACTTCTCAGAAAATCAGCTGGGTGCACAACGTGTATTGAGCTTTCAAATGCAAGACAAGCAAAAAGAATTGAAATGGGTTGAAGCTGTATACAGCAATTTCAGTGAAGATGAACTTGGAGGGGACAAATTGCTCATTCACGTTCGTGACATCAACGAACAATACATGGCACAGAGCATGGTGATTGAGAACGAGGCAAAATACAGGAACCTTTTTTCAAACATGAACCTTGGCATCATGGAAGTAGACAATGAAGAAAGAATTCTTTATGTAAACCCTTCATTTGAACGCATTTCAGGATATTCTCAGGATGAGCTCCTGGGAAACAAGGCAGACAATATTTTTCTAACCGAACTTTCAGAAAAAGAAATCAACCTACAGGAACGCAGAAACCGTCAACATGGCAAAGAAGGTCTTTATGAAATAAAAATAAAAAAGAAGAATGGTGATTTTGCCACATGGGTCATCAGCGGTGCTCCTACATTTGACCTCAAAGGAAAAGTCCGTGGCTCAATTGGTATCCATTGGGATGTAACAGAAATCCGGGACCTGGAAACAAAGATACTTTTTGAAAGTGTTCAAAAGGAGAAAGAGTTGATGGAGGCCAGGTTACAGGCAGAAGAAGAACAACGTGATGTGATTGGTAGAGACCTGCATGACGGGGTTGGACAAATGTTGGCATACATCAGTGTTTATTTCAATATCCTTAAAGAAAAGGAAACGATCAGTACAAGTGATATTGATAAAGCACAGTCCACCATCAAAAAAACCATTGAAGAAGTCAGAAGACTGTCAAGAAACCTTGCACCGCCCGCCATCAAAGACCTGGGCTTCAGGGAAGCGGTGATTGAACTGATTGCCAGTTATTCAATTATACCAAAACCTTCCTTCAACCTGAAGATATACAAAGGAAAAGATCCGGAAAAATTCCTCCATGAACACAAAATAATGATGTTCCGTGTACTGCAGGAACTGAGCAGCAATACTTTTAAATATGCAAATGCCAACAAAGTAGGCATCAAAATAGAACAAAACAAGAAGGGAATGCAGATGTTCTACAAAGACGATGGAATTGGATTTGAAATGGCTACAGTCAAGAAAGGTATTGGCCTGAAAAGCATTCTTTCCCGCGTTGAGTTCTATGGTGGGGATTTAAAAATAAAAACCAAACCCGGAGAAGGTATCGAAGTATTCATTAATTTACCATTTGAATTATCATTATGACCAAGAAGATCCGAATTATCATTGCCGATGACCACTTGTTGATTGCTGAAACATGGGCCACCCTGATCAACATGGATCCTGAGTTTGAGGTTGTAAAAGTGTATGATAACACAAAAAGTCTCATTGACGAAATAACAGAGATAAAACCTGATATCGCTATCCTCGACATCAATATCCACCCTTTTTCAGGTATTGAGGCCACAAAATTGATCAAGAAGTTGGCTCCCGGCACCAAAATCATCGGGGTGTCCATGCACAACCAACCCTCTTTTGCGAAGAAGATGATAAGAAACGGTGCAACAGGCTACGTAACCAAAAACTCCAGCAAGGTGGAGATGTACGATGCCATCAGAGCTGTGATGAAAGGTGAGAAATACATCTGTGCTGAAATACAGCGAAATATCACCAACCAATTGCTTGTGGATGACGATGACAACAAGTTGAGCAAACTAACCGAAAGAGAAATTGAGATCATTAAATTGATCAAAAACGGCAGTACCAATAAAGAAATTGCCGAGTCTTTGTTCCTTTCACCAAGAACTGTAGAAACCCATAGGGCCAGGATCCTGAAAAAACTGAACCTGAAAAACTCATTGTCACTGGTGAAGTACATCAATGAATCTTTCATGGATTTTTAGGAGCATATCTTCATCAAGATCAATCTCCCCAAATATTATCCTTGCCCTCAAGCCATTCCTTCACCAACATGGTCGTGACAGATTTAGGTCTTTCCAGTGGCATTCCAAGAGCCCTGTCCCAACAAAGACTGGCCAATACACCCAAAGAACGGCTTACACCAAACAATACAGTATAGAATTCATACTCAACCATGCCATAATGCACGAGCAGTGCCCCACTGTGTGCATCAACATTGGGCCATGGATTTTTCACCTTACCCAATGCGCTTAAAATTTCCGGAACAGTTTCATATATCGACCAAACCGTTTGAACCAATGGGTCGTTTGGCATGTGCTTTTTACCAAATTCCATTTGTGCGGTAAACCTCGGATCGGTTTTCCTCAATACGGCATGTCCGTATCCAGGCACAACTTTGCCCTCAGAAAGGGTCTTTTTCACATATTCGGAGATTTGTTCTGGTGAAGGGAGTTCAACACCCAATTTTTCACGCATTTCAAATATCCACTTGATCACTTCCTGATTGGCCAATCCATGCAAAGGTCCTGCCAAACCATTCATACCAGCAGCAAAACTGAGAAATGGATCACTAAGAGCAGAGCCCACCAGGTGAGTCGTGTGGGCTGATACATTTCCGCCTTCATGGTCTGCATGAATGGTCATGTACAACCGCATCAATTCCTTAAACCCTTCATCATCGTAGCCCATCATGTGTGCAAAATTACCAGACCAATCCAGCAATCCGTTGGGCTCAATATGCTGACCATCCCTGTATTTTCTTCTGTAGATATAGGCTGCAATCCTGGGCAAACGGGCTATCAGATCGAGGGTATCATCGAATGTTGCATCCCAATAATCTTTTTTGTTCATGCCTGCTGCATACGCTTTTGCAAAATGACTTCCATTTTGCAAAGCCATGATGGCTATCACAAACATGGTCATTGGGTGAGTAGAAACGGGTAATGCTTCTATAGAGTCAAAAACATAGTTTGGAACATGAGACCGTCGTTGCAAAGTTGAGGTAATGATTTCAGCTTCTTCCTGTGTTGGAAGTTCTCCCAGCAACATCAAGTGGAACAATCCCTCCGGAAGGGGCTCTGATCCACCTGCCACAGTTGGCAATTTTTCCTTCAACTCTGGTATCGAATATCCACGAAAACGAATACCCTCATTGGCATCCAGCAAGGATGTTTCAGAGACCAAACCGGTCATTCCTCTCATGCCCTGATAGATCTGAGACAGGGTAACCTCACCAATAACCTTGTTACCATGTTCTTTGATCATTTGCTTGATCTCTGCACCAAGGAGGTCTGCCTTTACCTTAAAGCGCTCTTTTATTGAATCCATCGGAAGAAATTATGAGATGTAGACTGAATTTTTGGATGCGTAAAGGTAAAACAAAGCGGTGGAGGTGCACAAGCTTTTAGAAAAAATAATTGAATTATTTCGGGGCTTTTTTGTACAAATACAACGTCAATACTCCAAAAATCAGATTGGGAATCCATGCGGCAATGTATGGATCAAGATCACCCTTGGTAGAAAATATGGTAGAAAATCGATCAGCCAGAATAAATACTGCACAGATGATGATACCCATGGCGAGGTGAACACCGCTTCCACCCCTTATTTTCCTGCAAGCCAAAATGGCTCCAATCAAGGTCAACAGCAACACGGCAACAGGAGTTGAAGTTCGATGAGCATTTTCCATTTCAAGTTCCTTCACAGTTTCTGAACCGCGTAATCTTTCCTTTTCAATGCGCCGTTTCAGGTCTGGGGAGATCATTCTTTCCTGTAAATATTCATCGCGCTTGAGTTCAGAGGGAAGAAAAGGCAGTTTCTTAAAAACCTCGTATTCGAAACTAACATCTTCCTTCAATCCTTTGAGCTTACGCTCCACTACCCCATTCAGTTTCCATTTCCTTTTGGAAGTGTCCCAGGTAAAGTTATCTGCCCTGAGGTTGTATATTACCTGGTTGCCACTGATGGTTTCCATGAACAAATTACCACCAGCTTTACTCGTTGTGTCGTAATAGCGCATGCCTGCATAACTGAAAGAGTCTGTTCTCATGTAAATACCACCACCGCTTGTTTGTGGCATGGCCAACTTGGTATACTTGGCTTCAAAAGTTGTACGGATCGCGTTGGCCTTGGGAATGATGTAGGCATTTGCGTACCAGAGCAGCGAACCCAGCAAGACCCCGCCAATACAATACGGTCGTAGAATTCTTTGAAGGCTTACCCCAGAGGATAGAATGGCAATGAATTCTGAGAGGTTTGCCATTTTTGATGTGAAAAAAATAACAGAGATAAAAACAAAAAGGGGAAAAAGCATGGCAACAATATGAGGGATGAAACCTACATAATACTGCATGATGATTTGCCTGGTGGTCAGCCCTGATTTCGCAAAATCATCCGTATGCTCACTGATATCTATCACCGTACTGATCATTGTAAGCAGTATCAGTGAAAAGAAAAAAGTGGTCAGGAACTTTTTGAGAATGTACCAGTCAATCTTCCTCATCATATCCCTGCAAAAGTATCATTTAATCCTTACCCAAGTACCTGGCATAGGTTTCAAGGCATCTTTTTCTTGCCACTTCATGCACAACCATTGGCTGTGGATACTGGAGGGTATCAAATTCGGGCACCCATTTTCTGATGTAAATTCCCTGCTTGTCAAATTTTTCCGTCTGTAGTGCAGGATTGAAAATCCTGAAATATGGGGCAGCATCGCAGCCTGATCCTGAAGCCCATTGCCATCCGCCATTGTTGGCAGCCAACTCATAATCAAGGAGTTTTGCAGCAAACCAAGCTTCGCCCCAGCGCCAGTCAATCAGGAGGTGTTTGGTCAAGAAGCTTGCAGTAATCATCCTGACCCTGTTGTGCATAAAACCCGTGGCCAGGAGCTCTCGCATGCCAGCATCAACAATGGGATAACCGGTTTCGCCCTTACACCATTTATCAAAATCCGCTTCGTTGTTTCTCCATTCAATACGATCATAGGCCTTCTTGAAAGAAATGCCCTGTCCTACATGAGGAAAATTCGCAAGGATCATGTGATAGAAATCCCGCCAAATCAACTCATTCAAAAAGGTTTCGTTCAAGCACTTTGCATACTCAACCAATCTTCTGATGCTCATTGTTCCGAACCTGAGGTGAACGCCAAACCTGGAAGTGCCATCTATCGAAGGAAAATTGCGATCATCCGTATAGCCCTTGACCAATGCATCAGGGACTGTGGATTTGGGGAAAGTCCAGGATTGTTTTGAAAATCCCATGGATTCAAGAGACGGAATGGCACCATCATCATGCCGGTAACAGTTGTCCAATAAAGATGCTGAGGGTGATAATGAAATGGGATTGGACAACAAATATGACTTCCATTTTCTGGAATAAGGAGTAAATACATTGTAAGGTGTTCCGTCATCTTTGCTCACTTCCAATTTCTCAAAGACCACCTGATCTTTGAACGTCTGGAAACCTACCCCTCTGCCCTCCAATAAACCCCTGATCTTTTCATCTCGCTGCAAGGCATAATGCTCATAATCGTGGTTGGTGAATACAGTTCCAATGGCATAATTGGAAACAAGGTCCTCAAAAGCCTTCTCTGGTGATGTATGATAGCATTTTATGGCAGATCCAACACTGATGAGCTCATTTTGCAATGTGCTGATCGCACCATGGATGTATTGAACACGAAGGTCTAAGGGCTTTTCAAGCTTATCAAGGATATTTTTATCAAAGATGAAAACAGGAAGTACCGGCCTGCCACTACTCAGGGCTTGAAAGAGTCCGGTATTATCAAAAAAACGAAGATCGCGGCGGAACCAAAAAATATTAACCTCAGGTTTGTCAGACATATTTGTTTAACAAACCAGCGGTTGTTTGGTTGAATGAAAAGCAATTTGTGGTTGATTTTCCAGAACTTCTGAAACAAAGTTCATGATCAATTGGCTATGGGGCGGTTTTCGATGATGCCAGACTTTACTGCATACATGACCAATCCAGCCAAGGATTTGGAACCGGTTTTAACTTTCAGCTTGTCTCGAATGGCCTCTACTGTTCTGGGGCTAAGGTCTACCAAATCAGCAATTTCTTTTGTGCTTTTCTCTTCACAAATCATGCGAAGGATGGTAATTTCCTTATCGCTCAATTTGGCGTCAATAGGCAATGAGGCTTCTGCCTGGCGCTTTATCCGAAGACCATCTATAAGCGCTTTGTTGGTCAGTTGATTGAAAAAAAACTCTTGTTCGTGGACGGTTTTAATTGCCTGGTAGATGATTTCAGAGTCAGAATTCTTCGTTAAATATGAGTTGGCACCCAGTTCCATGAGTTTGGAAATCATGGAGTGGTCATTGTGCATGGTAAGCATGATCACTTTGATATCTGGATACAATTTTTTTATCTCAGGCAATGTGCTGATGCCATCCATGACAGGCATTTGTATATCCAACAATATAACATCGGGCTGAACATGCTTGAGAACGGTGAGCAGTTGCATGCCATTGTCTGCCTCAGCAATCATTTTTATGTCTTTGTTTACAGACAAGGCAGATTTCACACCAGCCCTGAAAAGGACATGATCATCAGCAATGGCTACTTTTATGGGTTCATTCATGTGAGGGCGTTTGGGTTTGTAGGATATTGACAAATAAATAATATGCAAAATTATACCAAATCGGTACATAAAATACAGTAGAACTACCCTATTATTATGTTGCAGAAAATACTATCATTGCGGATAGGTACGGTTCAGCCCAAAATTACATTCGTGTAATACGCTCTCTATCAATAAGATATGAAAATATTGGGAAAAAAGGGCAGAATGCAGTAGAGATTGTGTTTTTCTCTTTTAAAATGGGGTTTTTCCCGATATTTTAAAAACAACTAATATTAATTTTAAAAAATAATGAAAGATCCACTAGCAATAATTCAATATTTGAACATATTAACAACATGTGTAACTATATCTATAGGCATAAAATTCTTTTCAAGGCATAAAGAAAATAAAATACTTCTTAATATTCCAATTTTATCCCTTTTTCAAATTGTATTGTCAGAAATTGTCAAAATTGTATTTAGGTTCCGTTATAATATTACCTATGAATCAATTGTACTAACAAACATATATATAATCCTAGAATACTTTATAATAATTCTATTTTTTTGGAAACTAAAACAAACACGTAAAGAAAAAATATTTATTACAATATCATTCTTTATAGCTTTTATTTCCTTGTTTATATCTCCTAAACTTAGGGTCAACCAAAATTTAATTTCAATTGACACACTTTTATTTGTGGAAGGGCCAATTATCCAGACACTTACTTTAAGTTACCTTTTTAATTCAATGAGAAAAAAAAATATTACAAATTGTATTCAAGATCCAAATTATCTCGCAGCCCTAGGCATTTTCTTTTCATTTTTAATTCTATGGCCTTCAAATATCTTATTTAATTTTTTCTTGAAAAATCCTAGCTATTTTTTCAATTTCTTTTTCATTTCTAATTCTCTGTCATATTTAATATTTTTTTCATTTTTAACTATTTCATTTTATGTTACAAGAAAATCAGGAATTAATTAACTTCCTATTTTCATCACTATTTACAATATTTGTAATAATTATTTTAGTTATTGCATTTATCTTTTTTTATTCAAAAAAACAAGAAAAACTACAATCTGAACTAATTTATTTAAAATCAGTAACCGAAAAAGAAATTTTAAAAACTCAACTTGAAATTCAGGAAGATATTTCCAATAAAATATCACGTGAAATCCATGACAATATTTCGCTTGGACTAACGCTTTCAAAGCTCCAGATTATCAATTTTCTTGAATTGGATCAATCCAATAAAAATCTGTTGACATCCTCTGTAGAACTCATCTCAAAATCCCTGGTCGACCTCAATGACATATCCAAATCCCTTGAGTCCAGCCAGCTTTTCTCCCATGGTTTGATTGCAGTACTTGAGGCAGAAATAGCAGTAATAGTTCGTTCAAAATTAATCGATGTTGAGTTCAATCTCAAAGGAGAGTCAATTTTTCTTGAATCAGAAAAAGAACTGATTATTTATAGAATTTTCCAGGAAGCCTGTAACAACATTATCAAACATGCAAGAGCCAGCACCATCACCATCGACCTTGTGTATGAAGTCAATCATATAGATTTGAAAATTTCTGATGATGGAAAAGGCTTCAATGTAGAAGAAACAAAGAAATCCAAAGCAATACGGAAAATGTCAGGAATCAAAAATATATACAATCGGGCTGAAGCGATTGGTGCAGAAACATATATTTACTCCACGCCCAATATAGGCACAACAATTCACATTAAAATTCCGCTAAAAAACAACAAAAATGAAAAATGAGTTTATCAAAGTAGCCATGGTCGATGACCATATACTGTTGCGCAATGCACTTTCATCATTGATCAACAATTCAGGAAGATGCAAGGTTATTTTTGAGGCATCCAACGGCAAGGAGCTCATTGCCCAATTAGAAAGAAATAATTTCCCAGACATTGTCATTCTTGACCTGAACATGCCAGAAATGGATGGTCATCAAACAGCCTCCTATCTTCAGCAACATTTCCCAGAAATGAAAGTGTTGATGCTGACCATGTATGATTCAGAACTGGCGTTAATCAGGCTGCTAAAGGCTGGTGTAAAAGGATTTATGAAAAAGGACATCCACCCATCTGAACTTCTGGCAGCCATAGAATCAGTGCATGAATTTGGATATTATTATTCTGCTCAAACAAGCAGCAAGCTGGCAGGATTATTTCGGGATAATCATGAACAACAGCATTTGGATAAGGTCATGTTAACTGAGGGAGAAATAGATTTTCTAAAATATGCATGTTCTGAACTAACCTACAAGGAAATTGCTGGAAACCTTAAAATGAACCCAAGAGCCATAGATGGCATGCGAGATAACCTGTTCACAAAACTGGATGTAAAAAGCAGGGTCGGCTTGGCCATGTATGCAATCAAACATGGCGTTGTTAGGGTTTAATCAATCAATTTATTTCGGGTACCATACATGATTAAGCCTGCAATGGTCTTTACACCCACTTTGGTTTTCATGTTCTGCCTAATCGTCTCAATTGTTCTTGGGGAAAGAAAAACCTCTTTTGATATCTCTTCGGTTGTCTTATCCTGCGCAATCAGGCGCAGGATACTGATTTCTTTTTCAGTAAACTTTACAGCATTGGGATAAAATTGCCTGGTTGTCTTTTTTTGCTGCAATTTCATCAAAACAGCTTTGTTCAGCAAATCATTGAAATAGAAATCATCGTTCATGCAGGTGAGTATTGCATTGTAGATTTCCTCTGGATCTGTTGTCTTTGTAAGATAGGCATTGGCACCCATTTCCATCATTTTCGAGATCATCTCCTGGTCATCATACATGGTCAACACAATGATCCGTACTTCCTCGTATTCTTTCCTGAGCAATGAAATGGCATTGATACCGTCCATTTCGGGCATCCTGATGTCCATCAACAGAACATCTGGCAATTTGATCTTCATTTTATGAATCAAATCTTTTCCATCTTCGGCCTCCCAAATGATTTTAAGGTATTCTTTTCCTGTTAGGGCCATTTTAATACCATCACGAAATATCTTGTGGTCATCTGCAATGGCTACCTTAATTGTTTCTATAGTTGACATACTTCACAGGGGTTTAAGTTCAGCACCGAAATTCATTAAAAAACCATGGGATTTTTACGAGTTGGGCAGCAAGTAAAATTACTAGTGCCATAATGTGGAAAATTCCATCCATTGGCAGGCAAATGCCAATCCAGAATTTTTCAAAGAAACAGACTCATTGGAATTAAATAGGTTTGAAATGAAAAGGAAAAAACAAACAAGAATTCAACTTTAGGATAGCATAAAACTACGTTTCAGCCAATCGGTACAAAGACAGGTTTTCTTGTTTATTTCTACCTCTTTTGTTATTTGATTCTCAAAGTTGCATTAAAATTTATCATTAGAAAAAATCGTATGACTGTTTCCGATGAATGAAAAACAGGCAAAAATACCGTCAAGTAGATTTTCCTCTTTTTTTGGAGGAAAAACACGAAAAGAAAGACCGTAATTTTACGCATTTAAAAACGTAGATTTCCCCTATCTTTATTTAAGTAATAAATGCAATTAACATTTAATTAATTGAATATCAACTAATTATATTTTTTTACACCATATGAATTATCGTAATTCTACTAACCCCATTTTTCTAAAGTTAAATATTTATTGAAATTCAAATCCTGAATCGATTTTTTTTTATCCACAAAAAATACAAAATCATGTTAAAAAGTAATGTTGAAATCCAGGAGCAAAATTTGGTTGATGAGACATCTGGTGAAGATATAGGCTTTGAATTGGGAGCAAAAATGGTTAAAGATTTTTACGATGCTACCGGCATTGGCAATGCACAATTTGTTGGCAAAAACATTATTGAGAAGATACTCAATCAACCAGAATGCATAGGAATAAATATTTACAATGCATTAAATGAAAAGGGCGAAAAAACATATGTTTTAGTAGGATTGGACAAAGAAAATAATCCAATTTTAAACATAAGTGCTGTAAATCTTGAAGGTCAAATTAAACATATTGATGGCATTGTTGCCGACAGAAGTAAGGTTTATCAAGGATGGTTTGACCTGTAAAACTTGTTTCTGATAATTTAATAATTATATTTGTTGAGTAAAACTTAATGAATATCGCTCCGTATCTAACTTATTTATCAATTTTATTAGGGATTCTTCCTTTAGTCTCAATCATATTGATTAAGCAAAAGAATATTTCTTACAAGTTACTTTTATTTTACCTTTTTTATTCATTGCTATCTGATTTACTATTAAGTAAACTAAGTATCAAATATTTTGATTCAGAAATTTATTCTTTTAGGCTTTTTACTATTGTTGAATATTTCTCAATAACATATATTCTTTTTTGTCAGATTGAAAGTCTATTTTTCAGAAATTTCATCAAATATTCAAGTGTAGCATTTTCTCTTTTTATTATACTTGACATTTCCACAAATCCCTTAAATCAATTTGATTCAATGCCAACAGGCATCGAATCATTATTGATTCTAATAACCTCTATAATTTTGTTATATGAGAAAATCTTAAAATCAAACAACTATTTTACGGCATTCGTTTGGATAGCAATTGGGTTAATTCTTTTTTTTGCTGGAACATTTTTCTTGTTCATCATGTCACAGAACAACTATAGTAATACAGATTTCAATGATACTTATGGTCTGATTGTGGCAATTTTTAAAATATTAATGTATTGTTTCTTTTTTATTGGGATAATCTCAGAAATCAAATCAACAAATTTAAATTCTCATAGAATCTAATGCCCCTCCTCCAAAGCATACAACCTGCTTCAAACTTTTCAAGCGTGCTGTTATTCGGCACATTGGGGATGCTGGTGCTTGCCATTGGACTGGTGATATTCATTGTTTTTCACCAAAGGAAGGTCATTAAGTACCAGCAACAACTTCAGAGATTGGAAGATGAACAGCAACAGATTCTGCTCAATGCATCAATCAGGTGGCAGGAAGAAGAAAGGCAACGCATTGCTGCTGATCTTCATGATGATGCAGGCCCGCTGTTGGCCACAGCCCGTCTTTACCTGAACGACAACCTGGTTCACCAAGACATTTCTACCCAATTGCAAAGCATCTACAATGCCAAGCAAATCATAGACGATACCATCCAGCTGATCAGGAATATATCCCACAGCCTGATGCCGCCTACCTTGAAGAACTTTGGATTAGAGTCAGCAATCAATGACCTTTTCCAAAAGATCAGCGGATCCGGCGCCATCAATGCCAGTTGTCGTTTTCATGACTACCGTGAGCGAATGCTTCCACAGCGAGAACTGCTGATCTTCCGCGTGGCACAGGAGTTGGTCAATAATATCCTCAAGCACAGCAATTCCAGCTTCATTCACCTTACCCAGAATATCAGTGACGGTAAATTTTATATCCGTTTACACCACGATGGTAAAGGAATTATACAGGCAGACTTCGAGAGAATGAACAAAAGTCCTGTGGGCCTGGGCCTGAAAAACATCCAAAGCAGGATGAAAGTACTGGATGGTAGTGTGCTTTTTGAAAAAGATGCTTCCCAGACTTTCTACAAAGTAACCCTGGAAATGCCTGTTTCTGATATTACCGCCTGATCGCGTATCTTTGAAGTGGATTACTGAAAAAGCAAACCATTGGTTAATGAATATCATAAAGGTTGGAATAGCCGATGATCATAAAATCTTTAGAAAAGGAGTCATTCTTTCCTTAAGGCAATACACCAACATTTCCTTCATATTTGAGGCAGAGAATGGAGAAGAATTGCTGAATAAGCTAAGTGAAGAGCAACCCGATGTTGTGCTAATGGACCTTCGCATGCCAGGCAAAGATGGAATCGAAGCAACCAAAGAGGTCAGCAAACGCTACCCAGACGTGAAAGTTCTCATCCTGACAATGTTTGAGGACGAAAGATTTGTCTCTCATCTCATGGAAAATGGTGCCAATGGCTATCTTCTAAAAAATGCAGATCCTGCTGAAATCAAGAAGGCCATCATGGAAGTGATGGTAAAGGGATATTACCTCAACAATTTCGTGAACAGGGTGCTGCTCCGGAAATCAAATACAAGAAACAAGGCCATTCCATCCCTCAACAGCGAAATTGTCATGTCTGACAAGGAAAAAGAGGTCGTAAGGCTGCTCTGCATGGAGTTTACTGCTGCAGAGATCGCACTGAAAATGGAAATTTCTCCAAGAACGGTTGAATCCATCAAAGACAGGCTGATGGAGCGTTTTGGTCTCAAAAACACCGCTGGACTGGTATTTTTTGCGGTAAAAAACAACATGATTGACTGACGATTTCTAATGGAAATGTCAAAATTGTCCTGTTTCTAAAGCAACCTTCCTTTTTACGTTAACTTTGTAAAAAAAGATGAGCAGGCACGGAAAAGTTCTTGTGGCAATGAGTGGTGGCATCGATAGCACGGTTGTGGCATTGATGCTGCACGAACAAGGCTATGAGGTGATTGGCATCACCATGAAAACCTGGGACTATGCCAGCTCAGGTGGTAGTAAAAAAGAAACCGGTTGCTGCAACCTGGATTCATTCAATGACGCCCGTGCTGCTGCTGTACACCATGGGTTTCCCCATTATATTTTGGATATCCGCGAAGAATTTGGCGGATTTGTGGTTGAAAATTTTGTCGACGAATACTTGGCGGGCAGAACACCGAATCCCTGCGTCATGTGCAATACCCACATCAAATGGCGAGCGCTCTTGAAAAGGGCCAATGCCATGGATTGTGAGTTCATTGCCACCGGCCATTATGCCAAGGTAAGGGAAGAAAATGGCAGACACCTGATCAGCAAAGGGATTGATGAAACCAAAGACCAGAGCTATGTATTGTGGGGCCTTCAGCAAGATTTGCTGGGAAGAACCATACTCCCACTTGGAGGATACAGGAAAACAGCCATCAGACAGATGGCTCACGATTTTGGCTACCCTGAACTTGCCAAAAAAAGTGAAAGCTATGAGATCTGCTTCGTGCCAGACAATGACTACCGCGGTTTCCTCAAACGCAATGTGGAAGGATTGGAAGAAAGGATGAAGGGTGGAACCTTTGTAGACAAACAGGGAAAAATCCTTGGTCAGCACAAGGGCTATCCCTTCTATACCATTGGACAAAGAAAGGGGTTGGATATTGCATTGGGTAAACCTGCTTTTGTTACGGCAATTGATCCCAACACCAATACCGTAGTGCTTGGAGACGAGGAAGACCTCATGAAAAAAGACATGCAGGTTGCCAAAATGAATTATATCAAATATGCCGGCATCCATGATGGAATGGAAGCTACCATAAGAATTCGCTATAAAGACATGGGCAGTGCAGGTACATTGTATAACAATGAAACCGGTATTCGCGTTTCATTTTATGAAAATGCCAAAGGCATTGCCCCAGGTCAATCTGCCGTATTCTATGAAGGCGATGATGTGATTGGCGGTGGTATCATCCAAAGAAATGAGCAATAATGCTGAAATGCAAAAGCATCGTCTGTCTTACCATCATCTTCTTGCTGATTGCATGTAAGAAAGAGTCTGTTGATTTCAAAACAGAAAAAATCAAGGACTATTACCCGCTTAAAGTGGGTAAATACATCAGTTACAGGCTGGACTCCACGGTTTACCTCAACCTCGGTACAAAAAAAGAAGTTCACTCCTACCTTATACAAGACAAGATTGATTCAATCATCACAGATAACCTGGGCAGGCCTTCTTATAAAATAAAAAGAACCATCAGAAGCAATACGGATACCACAAAATGGAAAGACCTGATGTCTTATCTGGTCACTTTCGACAGCACCAGGCTTGAACTCATACAAGACAACCAGCGCTATTTAAAATTGGTTGAACCCATTTCCAACGGATTCAATTGGAAAGGAAATGCCTATATCAATACAGCTGGCATTCCTGCCATTCAGTACCTAGCAGACTGGAGGTATACCTATGAGAATGTAAGGCGCCCCTTCACTGTGAATGGAATTTCCTATACAGAAACGGTAACGGTCAACCAAAGAAATGATACATCTGGAAATGCTGCTGATAAAAAATTCTATGCCGAAATCAATTATTCAAAAGAAGTCTATTCAAAAAGCATAGGGCTGATATTCAAGGATTTTCTGCACGAAGCATGGCAACCACCCAATGCAAGTTCTTCAGGTGGATACTATGAAGCCAACAGCTATGGCATAAGGCTTACCATCATTGGTCACAATTTTTAATCCAACATGAAATCAATCATTCTGGTCATTTTGTTGCAGGGAACATTCATCATTGGTCAAGCACAATATTCAAGGTATATTGTTGAATTGACAGATAAAAAAGGGACCAGCCATTCCTTATCCAATCCACAAACATTTCTTTCTCAAGAGACAATTGCCAGAAGAAAACAATTCAATATTGCCATCGACAGCACGGATCTTCCCGTTTCTACAGTATACCTGGACAGCATTGCCAAGGCGGGAAAAGTAGAAATCCTCAACAGCTCAAAATGGCTGAACCAGGTACTCATCAAAACTACTGACCAGGCAGCACTGAACAAGATATCTCAATTCCCTTTTGTCAAAAAAAGATCCCCGATTGCCAACCGACCCAGTTCAATCAATCAAGAAAAGTTCATTGAGACGGTCACAGCAACCAATGCCTCACAAACAGTGGCTGCTACAAAGGCCACTACGCTCAACTACGGAAACAGCATCAAACAGGTCAACATCCATGAAGGTGAATTCCTTCACAACAAAGGGTTTCAGGGGAATGGAATTAAGATTGCCGTGCTGGATGCAGGCTTTTTCAAATACCAAAATATTGCAGCATTCGATAGCCTCAAGATCAACGGACAACTCAAAATGACCTGGGATTTTGTAGACAACAATGCTTCGGTGAATGAAGACGATGCACATGGCATGCAGTGCCTTTCCATCCTTGCTGCCAATCTTCCTGGTTCATTTGTGGGGACCGCACCAGCATCATCATACTATCTTTTCCGAACTGAGGATGTGGCATCAGAATTTCCTGTTGAAGAACAAAATTGGCTGGCCGCTGCAGAGAAAGCCGACAGCATTGGCGTTCAATTGATCAGCTCATCACTGGCATACAATACGTTTGATGATGCCAGTTTCAATTATGCTTACGCAGACATGAATGGAAAAAAAACAATGATTACCAGAGGAGGCGCAATGGCAAGCAACAAAGGGATGATTGTCATGAACAGTGCCGGCAACGCAGGGAGCACTGCCTGGAAATACATCATGGCACCCGCTGATGGTATCGACGTTTTAGCCGTTGGAGCGGTGAACAGCCTCAAACAAGTTGCCTCATTTTCAAGCTATGGTCCTTCATCAGACAACAGGGTCAAGCCTGATATTGCTTCTGTGGGATGGAATACCTTTCTGATCAGCACCAATGGAACTGTGGCGCAGGGAAGTGGAACATCCTTCTCCAATCCCAATATTGCTGGGCTGGTTGCTTGTCTGTGGCAAGCATTCCCCGAATTTTCCAACAAGGAAATTATTGATGCAGTAAGAAAAAGTGGAGACCGTTACGCCAACCCTGATGTCCGCACGGGATATGGAATACCAAACATGCGTTTGGCTTTTGAAATGCTTGAAAAAGAAAAAAACATCAGAAAAGCAAAAGCCATGCTCAAGGCAGATCGGCTCAAGGTTTACCCCAACCCCATGTCAGACCAATTTACCATTGTATACAATGGAAAAACGAATGGTAAATTATCTGTTCAATTGCTTTCCATGGAAGGTAAATTGATCAGAAATCTTGCTTTCGATGTATTGGAAAATGAATATTATTTTTTCAATGTAAATGGGCTGGGTGCCCAGGCATCCGGACAATATATTTTGTATTACAAAGATGGCATTGGTGCCGGAACCCTGAGGATCATGAAATAAACAATGCTGCAAATAAATGATCTCCACCTTCATTGATTCCTGAAATCATCTCCTTTCTTACCAAAGTCAGACCAAGCGATTGCTCAATGTAATCAACCACCTCATCGTTCTCTTCCTTAAAAACGGAACAGGTTATGTAGAGAAGATGCCCGCCAGGCTTCAATTGCGCAGGAAGCCTCGATACAATGCTCTTTTGCATGAACTGGTATTCGCTGATCATTTTTTCATCAAAGGAAAGCAGCAATTCAGGCGTCCTTCCCCATGTACCTGAGCCACTGCAGGGCACATCGGCAACAATCAGATCAACACCACCTTCAGGTAGATTGGACTTGGCCACCTGGGTCGACATGGGGTGCTGCAGGTCTGTACAAAAAAACTTTTGGGCTACAATGCCCGCAAGCGTAAAACGCCGCTCCAGCTCTTCAAGAATTTCTTCTCGTATGTCTGAAACATAGAGCCCTACTTTTCTGAAGCGGTCTGCCAGCATGATGGATTTTCCGCCACTGCCTGCACAGGCATCCCAGATGGTTTTGGGGTGTGAAGGCAAGTCAGCAAGGATGTTAATTGTTTTCTGGGAACTGATGTCTTGTACCACGGCATCAACATCAAGGTCAATCAGTTGCTCAACATCAACGTTTGTATCAATCCTGATGGCAATATCCCCAACCAGTGTTGAAGGTATGGATTCTGCTTTCAATGCCGCAAGTACCTTGTCTCTCTTGAGTGGTCTGACACGAAGAAAAAAAGATGGCTTTCTCAAATGATGCAAAGCAAAATCATGTTGGTCAATATCGGCTGAAATGGAGGCGCGACAAGGGAAAAGTTTATCGAGTTGGAACCCATTGAATTGTTCTTTGATGACTTCAATTTTGACATCAATGGCTTCTCCAATTTTATCCGCAAGGCCTGGATTGGCGAAAGCCAGGTATCCCCCATCAACTTCATGGGTAAGAAAATAACCGATTACCATTTGCTCATGTTGGCTACAAGCACTGGCAGCATTGCCGATCCTGAAAAAACCATAGCAGAGGTCTGCAATAATTTTCCTGTCGCGGGAACCGTACTTCTTGTGCTGCTTGAAGAATTTCTTCAGGTACAGAGGGAAAGATTCCTTGAATGAAAAGGATCCGAGAATCGATGAGGCAGTACTTTGGTATGAATGGTAATATGCACTCATCGTAATATTTTAGTGGGTTCAGGATCTGATCATAGCTCCAAAAGGGTCTTGACTGGATCCTTTCCAAACAACAACAATTCAGGGTTCTCGAGCAATTCCTTCACCTTCACAAGAAAGCCTACGCTTTCCTTTCCATCGATGATGCGGTGATCATAACTCAGTGCCAGGTACATCATTGGTCTTGCAACAACCTGACCTTTGATGACCACTGCACGCTCTTCAATCTTGTGCATGCCGAGGATGGCTGACTGTGGTATATTGATGATGGGTGTACTGAGCAAAGATCCAAACACACCACCATTGGTGATGGTGAAAGTACCGCCCTGCATTTCTTCGAGCGTGAGCTTGTTGTCTCTTGCCTTGGTGGCCAGTTCAACCACCTTCTTTTCAATATCAGCCATGGACAACGACTCGGCATTTCTGATTACAGGAACTACCAACCCCTTGGGGGCAGAGACTGCAATCGAAATATCGCAATAGTCATGGTAAATGAGCTCATCATTGCTGATATAAGCATTTACGGCAGGAAACTCCTGCAACGCATAGGCACAAGCCTTGGTGAAAAAGCTCATGAAACCAAGACCAACACCATGCTTTTCCTTGAACTTGTCTTTGTATTTGGCCCGCATTTCCATCACAAAACCCATGTCCACTTCATTGAAGGTAGTGAGCATGGCCGTTGTATTTTTTGCTTCAACCAAACGGCGTGAAATGGTCTTGCGCAATTGGGTCATTTTTTCTTTTCGTTCTCCGCGTGTAAACATTTCTGCACCTGGCTTCCTGCCTGGATTTGAAATGGCATCCATGACATCCTGTTTGAGAATTTTACCTCCGGTTCCTGAAGGTTCAATGCCTTTGGCATCAACCTTTTTATCCGCAATGATGGCAGCAGCAACTGGGCTGGCCTTCACTTCAGACTTTGCGGCAGGTGTCGCTTCTACGACAGCAGATTTCGCTGGTTTTTCTTCCTTCGCTTCTGCAGGAAGATCAGCAGGCCTTTCAGCCTTCTCATCAATTGAACAAACAATATCTCCAATGGCAAGTGTATCACCTTCCTGCACCTTGATTACCAGGATGCCCGCTTGTTCTGCATTGATTTCAAAGGTGGCTTTTTCACTTTCAATTTCAGCAAGCACTTCATCCCGCTCAACCCATTGTCCATCTTTTTTCAGCCATTTGGCAAGGCTTACTTCGCTGATCGACTCTCCTACTGTTGGCACTTTAATTTCAATCATAACAATCGTTTGAAAATTTTGGTCATCCAAATTTAAAATGAAAAGGCCTTTTTGATGATTTCTTCCTGCTCTGCTGTATGTACCTTGTTGAAACCCGTTGCAGTAGCGGCACTGGCTGTTCTTGCAATGATGTTGAAATCAACAGTATCCAAATTCATGCGCAAGAATGAAGCAGCACCCATGTTCATGGGTTCCTCCTGAACCCATGTCCAAGATGCATTGCCGTACTTTTTCTTGATTGCTTCAAGCTGTTTAACTGGCAATGGATAGACCTGCTCAAGGCGAACTATCGCAACATTGCCAATTGCATGCTTTACCCTGTAATCATGCAGGTCGAAATATATTTTACCCGTGCAGAACAAGACTTGCTTTACATCTGCTGCGGCAACTGAATCGTCAATCAGCTCCTGGAAACCGCCATTGGTAAATTCAGCAACGGTTGAATAGGTTCCTGGATGCCTGAGGTTGGCTTTGGGAGAGAAGTTGATCATGGGTTTTCTGAACTGCCATGTCAATTGGCGCCTGAGTGCATGAAACAGGTTGGCTGCTGTGGTAATGTTGGTGATCACCATGTTCAATTCTGCGCACATCTGCAGAAACCTTTCCATGCGGGCACTGCTGTGTTCTGGACCCTGGCCTTCGTATCCGTGCGGGAGCAACATGACCAGCCCGTTCATCCTGTTCCATTTTTGCTCAGCCGCAGAGATGAACTGGTCAATCATGGTTTGTGCACCATTGGAAAAGTCTCCAAACTGTGCTTCCCAAAGCACCAGCACTTCAGGATTGGCCAATGCATATCCATACTCAAATCCAAGCACACCATACTCACTCAACAATGAATTATAAATCCTGAACTTGCCTTTTGCACCTGGAATATTGGCAAGCCTGTTGTACTGTTCGTCTGTATTTTCATCCAACAAGACGGCATGTCTGTGACTAAAGGTTCCGCGCTTCACATCCTGACCACTCATCCTCACTTCTTTCCCATCAGCAAGCAAACTCGCGTAAGCCAACAACTCTCCGGTTGCCCAATCCACCTTATTTTCTTTTTGCAGCAATCCGTGTTTGTCTTGCAAAAGCTTCTCAATTTTTTTCAAAGGCTTGAAACCTTCGGGAATCAACATGATGGATTCAAAAAGGGCTTTGAACTGCGCCTCATCAATCGCTGTAGCGGGCGATGCATCAAAGTCGGCGGCAACAGCCTTTTTCATGGTTTTCCAAACCAGTTCAGGTGCCTGATATTGATAAGGCAATGGATGCTGTTTTACCTCATCCAGGCGCTCCTGCAAATCGCTCCAGAATTTCTTTTCCATTTCCTTTGCCATGGATTGGATTTCTGGGTTCTCATGTTTCTGCAAATGAGCAACATAATTTTCCCTGGGGTTGGGATGCTTCTCAATGATTGAATAAAGATGTGGCTGGGTGAACTTGGGATCATCACCCTCATTGTGGCCATGCTTTCTGTAACAGACCATGTCTATGAATACATCACTATTAAACTGCTGACGATAACGGGTGGCGATCTCCATGCATTTTACAACAGCCTCTGGATCATCCCCATTCACGTGCATTACAGGTGCGTGTACCATGGCTGCCAGTGACGTACAATAGTCTGCAGTTCTGGCATCCTCAAAATCAGTGGTGAAACCAATCTGGTTATTGATAACAAAATGGATGGTTCCTCCTGTTGAGTATCCATCCAGGCCCGACATCTGCAGGATCTCGTATACTATACCCTGTCCTGCAATGGAGGCATCTCCATGAATCAGTACCGGTAAAATGGAGTCATATTGGCTTGCATACATGGCATCGGCCTTGGCACGGGAGAAACCAAGTACCACGGGATCTACCGCCTCAAGGTGTGAAGGGTTGGGCATCAGTTTCAGCGAAATAGACTTTCCTGAAGGGGTCACCACTTCACTGCCGTATCCAAGATGGTACTTAACATCACCGCTTCCCATGGTCTGGTCTGGCGTTGACTTGCCTTCAAATTCGCTGAAGATGTGCTCATAGGTCTTGCCCATGATATTGGCCAACACATTGAGCCTGCCCCTGTGGGCCATGCCAATCACCACTTCCTGAACACCAGACCCACTGGCAATGTTGATCATGGCATCCAGTGCAGCAATGGTTGTTTCCCCACCCTCAAGGGAGAAACGCTTTTGTCCAATGTATTTGGTATGAAGAAACTTCTCAAAAATAACCCCTTGGTTCAGCTTCTCCAGTATCCTCGTTTTCTTGTCCAATGAAAGTGAATGGGGAAACTTGGTTTCCATTTCTTCAGTGAGAAAGTTTATTTTCTCCTGGCTGCTGATGTATTTAAACTCAATGCCAACATGATTTGCATAGCATTTTATCAAATGTGATTGTATCTCTCTCAGCGTTACTGTTCCCAGTCCAATCAGGTTACCGCCGTAAAAAGTTGCATCCAGGTCTGATGCTGAGAGTCCGAAAAATCCAAGATCAAGGTTTGCCCCCCTGTCCTTTCTCTCACGAATAGGATTGGTCTTAGCGATGAGATGGCCTTTGTTCCTATATCCCAGAATAAGCCGGTAAACACCAAGTTCCTTCTTCCAGTCGATATCTGTGCCAATTGCAACTGCGGCAGTGGATGGTTTGCCCTGGAGCTGGGTCACTGCAAAATCAAAGCCCTCAAAGAATTTGCGCAGGTCAGGATCAATGCTTTCTGGAGAACGGGAAAAGTCCTGATAAAGTTGCTCAATGTAGGATGGATGTGATGATGTTATGTAAGAAAAATCCTTCATGGGAAGATGCTAAAAGGTTGAATGACAAAACTGTGCGCAAATATCGTTCATTTGATCTGAAAAAATAACAGGAATCTTGAAGTATAAATCAATCAATTTCTTTTAAAAAAGGCTTAATTTTGGAATATATCGGGAATAGTATTACATTTGCATCCCGTTTAAATGAAAAAATAAAGATGGCAAATCATAAGGCAACCAAGAAGGATGTACGTCAGGTAGCTAAGCGCAGAGAGAAAAACCGTTACCAGGGTAAAACCACCCGTAACATGATGCGTGATCTTCGCGCAACTACTGATGCAGCTGCAGCAGCAGAAACACTCCCAAGTGTTTTGAGTAAAATTGATAAACTTGCAAAGAAGGGTGTAATCCACAAGAACAAGGCGGCAAACCTGAAAAGCAAGCTGACCAAAGCTGTGGCCAGCAAGGCAGCTTAATCAGCCTTCTCCCATATTTTTGAAAAGAACATCTCACAAGGATGTTCTTTTTTCATTTACCCTACCCTCCGGTTCTGCTAAATCTTTACCTTCGCATTCATCTATGACAGAAAAAATTCTCATCCTCGATTTTGGCTCCCAGTATACCCAACTGATCGCCCGTGCTGTCAGGGAAGCCAACGTATATTGTGAAATTGTACCTTACCACAAGAACATCGAATATGGTCAGGACCTCAAGGGGGTAATCCTTTCCGGATCACCTTTTTCTGTGAATGACCCCAATGCGCCTGAGGTGGATATCAAGGCCATCGCTGCACAGCGCAATGTGCTGGGCATTTGCTATGGGGCTCAGCTCACTGCAAAATCTTTCGGCGGCCGGGTTGAGCGGTCAGAAAAAAGAGAATACGGAAGGGCCATCCTTCAAACCAATATTGAAAATGTTTTGCTGGCTTCGGTTCCTGAAACCTCACAGGTCTGGATGAGCCATGGCGATTCCATCCTGGAACTTCCGCACAATGCTGCCCTGCTGGCAACAACTAACTCCATACCGATTGCGGCCTTCAAGGTTGATGAGCCCGGTTGCAATGAAATATTCGGCCTTCAGTTTCACCCTGAAGTTTACCATTCAGAATATGGGAAAAAAATCATCCAGAATTTCCTCTACACGGTTTGTGGATGCACTGGAGACTGGACACCCGCTCATTTTATCACGGACACTGTTGAGGCGTTGAAAAAACAAATCGGCGACAAAAAAGTGGTCATGGCACTCAGCGGTGGCGTTGACTCTACTGTTGCTGCAACCCTTATCCACAGGGCCATTGGCAAAAATTTGTTCGGAATTTTTGTTGACAATGGAGTACTGAGGAAAGATGAATTTGAAGCAGTACTCAAAACCTATGAAGTGCTGGACCTCAATGTAAAAGGGGTTGATGCAAAACGTGAATTTTATGGTGCCCTGAACGGACTGAGCAATCCGGAAGAAAAAAGAAAAGCCATCGGCAGAACCTTTATTGAAATTTTTGACCAGGAGGCCCAATCATTGACCGATATTTCTTTCCTGGGGCAAGGTACCATCTATCCTGATGTCATTGAAAGTGTATCAGTGCACGGCCCTTCTGTCACCATCAAGTCTCACCACAATGTGGGGGGGCTGCCAGAAACAATGAAACTCAGCCTGGTAGAGCCATTGCGGTATCTCTTCAAGGACGAAGTCAGAAAAGTTGGATTGGAGCTGGGCATTCCTCACGACCTCCTTTTCAGGCATCCTTTTCCAGGCCCTGGATTGGCTATCCGTATTTTGGGAGAAATCACAGAAGAAAAAGTAAGGTTGTTGCAAGAAGCAGACAATATCTACATAGCGTCGTTGAAGAAACACGATCTCTATAACAAGGTTTGGCAAGCGGGTGCCATCCTGCTTCCAGTCAAATCTGTCGGCGTTATGGGAGATGAAAGAACCTATGAGTTTACTGTAGCCCTCAGGGCCGTGACTTCGGTTGATGGAATGACTGCAGACTGGGCGCACCTGCCCTATGAATTCCTTGGAGAGGTGTCCAATGAAATCATCAACAGGGTCAGGGGCATCAACCGCGTCGTCTACGATATTTCCAGCAAGCCGCCAGCAACCATAGAATGGGAATAATGCTGTAATTTAGACCCATGAAAAAGACCTCTCTGCTGTTCTTTGCCCTATTGGGCTTAGCGTTGGCCAACGGCCAGGGAAAGAAAAACACAAGGGTTGGTCTTTTTACCTCTCTCTACCTTGACAGTGCTTTCGATGCATCAGGGGAATACAAACTCCAAAACAGCTTTCCTCGCATAGCCATCAATGGCTTGGAATTTTATGAAGGGGCTGTGATGGCCATTGATTCCATCAACCAATCGGGACGTAAGGTCAGCATGGAAGTATTTGATATCCATAGCAAGACAGGCTCCATTGCTTATGTGCTCAGCAACAAAAAAATGGATTCACTGGATATCATCATCGCACAAGCGAGCGGAAGCGATTACCTGGAACTGGCACAGATCGCCAAAGAAAAAAACATTCCCATGGTGAGTGCCACCTATCCCAATGATGGCGGCATCAGGGAAAGCCCAATGGTTTACATTGCCAACCCTAAAATCAACTCTCATATCCAGTTCATCCACAACCAGCTGTTTAAAAAATGGCCTGATGCCAATATCATCTGGTTCAAAAGAACCGGAGCGGCAGATGATATCATTGAAAACCAGTTCAGGGAGCTCAATGCAACCTCGATGTATAGAAATAAATTCAAGACAGTACCGTTGAATCCAGCATTCAACATGGAAGACCTGGCACCATACCTGGATACCACTAAAACAAACGTATTGATTGCAGGAAGCCTCGATGATAATTTTGCGATTCAGTTTGCAAGGGCCATCGCAACCTACCCCAAAAAAGGAATTATTCAGGTGATTGGCATGCCGGGTTGGGATGGCATGAAAGAAATTCAGGGAAAAAGTTACGCTGGAATTCCCATTTATTTTACCACGCCATTCAATATCCCATCAGGCCATCAATGGGCCACGCAGGTTGATGAAAAAATAAAATCAATTACTGGCGTAAAGCCCTCAATATCAATGCTCAAGGGATTTGAACTGACGTATTACTTTGTCAATATTTTGTCAAAATACGGAGAAATTAGGATAGACGCTCCAGAGGCAAAACCCTTCAAAGTGCTGAACGATTTCGACTTCAGACCCGTCAGATGGGCACCAATGTCTGCCGTTCCTGATTATTACGAAAACAAGCGAATTTATTTCATTCGCCGCCTCAATGGTGTCAATACGGTTCAGTAGTTTAGTCTACCCAATCTGCCACAAAAATATTGGTGTCCCTGGTTCCTCCATTGTTCCTGTTGGAGCAGAAAACAACTTTTTTACCATCGGTGCTGAACATGGGAAACGCATCAAAGCCCTTGTCGCGGCTGATTTTTTTCAATCCTGATCCGTCTTCGTTCATGGTGTACAGGTTGAAAGGAAACCCTCTTTTGTATTCGTGGTTAGAGGCAAAAATGATGGTTTTGTTGTCTGGCATGTATGCAGGAGCCCAATTGGCCTGTCCCAGATGACTAACCTGCTTGGGATTGGATCCATCTGCATTGGCAATCCAAACTTCCATCTTGGTGGGTGCTACAAGGTTTTCACTGAGCAAATCCTTGTATTCTTTCACTTCTTCTGCACTGGTGGGCCTTGAAGCACGCCAGATGATTTTAGTACCATCTGGGCTGTACCAGGCTCCACCGTCATATCCCAGCTGATTGGTAATTCTTTTGACCAAACCAGATTTCAGGTCCATGGTATACAGATCAATATCCCCATCCCTTGTAGATGTAAAAAGCATTGTTTTTCCATCTGGCGAAATGGTCGCTTCAGCATCGTATCCGGGGTTATTGGTCAATTGTTTTGTGATCTTTCCATTGAGGTCAGCAACAAAAATATCATATCCTGCATAGAGCGGCCATATATACTTATTGCCATACTTGCTGCGGTCAGGCACAGGTGGACAATTGGCATCTGCCAGATGTGTTGACGCGAAAACAATGTGTTTGTTGTCCTTCAAAAATGCGCCACAGGTTGTCCTGCCCTTGCCCGAACTGATTGGTTTGGGCTCAAACTTTTCACCCACCTTTGTTGGCACCTTACCAATGTAAATCTGGTCACAGGGAATATTTTCCTTGGGGTTTGTTTTCTGAAAAACCAGCCATTTGCCATCAAAACTGAAATAAGCCTCCGCATTGTCTCCGCCAAATGTGAGCTGTTGGATGTTCTTGAAATGGGATTCATCTGCATAATGCAGGCTGTCTTGTGCGAACAAACTGTTGAGACCACTAAAAAACAGTACAACGAAACATTGAAAATAGCCAGTTTTAAGAATTGACATGGATGTGGTGGTTTGAATGGGATGCAAATTTAACACCTCCAACTTGTTGTTTTATCATTAAACTGTAATAAAACGACACGATTTCATAATTTTGAGGATGCGCTTCATGTTTCTTTTTTTAATATTGGGCTCTTTCACCCTCTTTTACGCGTCTTGTGATGGTGAAAAAAGCGATGAAAGCCCGACAAACAAAAAGGATGCTGATTCAAGCTTACTGCTCCTGGAAAAGTATCCAGACTCTGTGGAACTCATCAACCAAACGGCCTCAAACGCTCTACAAATGGGTGATACCGGAAGATCCATACAACTGTTGAGCCAATCCCTCGGACTGAAATTGGATCAGCCTGAAGTGGAGAACCAGCTTGGATTCCTGTTGGCGGCCATCAAAAGTGAGCAGTCTCTCTTGATTGCCACAAGAATGACACACAGTGAAAAAAACCTCGATGCAGCAAAAGGCCACTACATCAAGGGCCTGTTTTATGCCAATACTGGAAATGACAAAGAGGCCATCAAGTCATTTGACTCCTCTATCATCTCCAACTTTACCTTCACTGATGCCTATATAGAAAAGGCAATATCACTTTACCATTCAGGAGAAATCAACAAGGCCATGGATGCATTGTCCAAAGCCACGGATCTTGACAGCAAAAATCCTGATGTATATTATTGGATGGGGCTTTGCCTGGAACAAAAAAAAGAAACTGAAAAAGCGGCCGCCTTTTTCCAAGAAACCCTAAGGCTTGCACCAGACCATGAAGGCGCCATCAATTCACTCAACAATTTAAAAAAATAATACCATGCCGATTGTAGCCCCTTCGTTTCTAGCTGCTGACTTTCTTCATTTGGACAAGGCATGCGAAATGGTAAACCAATCTGCAGCAGAGTGGCTTCACCTTGATGTGATGGATGGCCGGTTTGTACCCAATATCAGTTTTGGGATTCCAGTGATTTCTGCCATCAGAAAGGCCACCACCAAGGTATGCGATGTTCATCTCATGATTGAAGAACCTGAAAAATATGCCGAGGCCTTCAAAGCGGCAGGTGCTGATGTTCTGACGGTTCACGCAGAGGCATGCATACACCTGCACCGCAACCTGCAACAAATCAAAGACCTGGGGATGAAAGCAGGCGTAGCCCTGAACCCCCATACCCCCATATCAACCATTGATGAGGTTTTGTCTGATGCCGACCTCGTGTGCATCATGACGGTCAACCCTGGATTTGGAGGACAAAAATTCATTCATTCCATGTTGAAAAAAGTAGAAAGCCTGAAAGAGTCCATCATCAAAAAAGGCACCAAAACCCTCATTGAAATTGATGGTGGCGTTACACTGGACAATGCAGCTTCACTGGTCCGGGCTGGCGCTGATGTATTGGTTGCGGGCAACACTGTTTTCGCTGCAAACGACCCCATGGCTGCAATCGCAGCCTTGAAGGCCATACAATAATCCGATTTTGTTGTCTTGACATTCCATAATCGTTAAATTTTAGCGAATGGTTTGTTTTCCCACAGTTGTTGATAAGTAAGTTGAAGGTTATTCGTCAGCAAAGAATTAAATTTGAATGGAACGAAAACCGATAAATAAAAACCTAAAATCCGCCACTTTGACTGAAACCATCATTAACCTGGACTCCATCAATCCCATCGAATTTTTTGGCGTAAACAATGGCAAACTGGACCTGTTAAAAAAACGATTTCCTTTACTAAAAATCCTCAGCCGGGGGAAACAAATCAAACTGAGCGGAGCTGAGGAACAGATTACCCAGGCCAAGGAAAAAATTGAAACACTGGTCCAATACCTGGAACGGAATGGCAACGTCAGCCATAATTATTTTGAACAAATCCTTGGTGGAGACGATGCGGAGGTGGTTGATAATTTTGTTGAAAAGAATCCACATGATGTGCTGGTATTTGGACCGAACGGAAAGTCGGTTCGTGCAAGAACCCTGAACCAAAAGAAAATGGTGAGCCTGGCAGAAAAGAACGATGTGATTTTTGCCATTGGCCCTGCTGGAACAGGAAAAACCTACACTGCAGTTGCCCTTGCGGTAAGGGCACTCAAAAATAAGATGGTCAAAAAGATCATCCTCACCAGGCCTGCAGTAGAAGCAGGAGAAAGCCTTGGATTTCTTCCTGGAGACCTGAAGGAAAAAATTGATCCATACCTGAGGCCATTGTACGATGCCCTGGATGATATGATTCCTGCAGATAAACTGGGCTATTACATGAGCACAAGGGTCATAGAAATCGCTCCACTCGCATACATGAGGGGAAGAACACTCGACCATGCCTTCATCATCCTGGATGAGGCACAGAACACCACCGATCTTCAGATCAAAATGTTCCTCACACGGATTGGTGCCAATGCAAAGGCCATCATTACCGGAGATCTTTCTCAGGTGGATTTGCCCAAGAACCAGAGAAGTGGATTGATCAAGGCTACAAGAATTCTCAAAAACATTGATGGCATTGCCCACATTGAACTGGACGAAGAAGATGTCGTCAGGCACAGGCTGGTGAAAGCCATCATCAAGGCATATGACAAGGAAAATGAACAACATGATGCAGGTTAAATTATTGTCCAGATGGTTTTTTTGCCTGCTTATAACAGGATGGGTATTTTCCTGCAATGAGCCGGAGGGATTTAAAATGCCGGAGGACCCATTGGATGCAGGTCGTGAGTTTGTGCGTGCTGTACTGGATGGCAACTATGAAAAAGCCAACCTTTACCTGCTCAATGACCCGGAGGACATTGAGTTGTTCGGAAGGTACCAGGCTTACATGAAAAAACAGCCTCAAAAGGAAAAGCTCCAATTAAAATCGGCCTCCATCATCATCAACAAAGTTGAAAACCAGAATGACAGCATCAGCATCATCAGCTTCTCCAATTCTTATTCCATGAAACCCATGGACCTCAAGGTTGTCAGGAGTGAAAAAACCTGGAAAGTTGATTTCAAGTATACATTTTCCGGAAATCTTCCGATTGAATGATTGAACTGAAAAACATATTGCTCGTCATAGCAGGAAGTGCCGCCGGTGGATCTGCGCGTTATATCACCTCCTTGGTGGTCCAGTCGAAGAACAATACCCAGTTCCCTATGGGAACTTTTATGATCAACCTGATTGGTTGCTTTATCATTGGCATGGTTTATGCGCTTGCTGCCCGCAATGCCTCCAATGGATCCGACATCAAGCTTTTGCTCGCAACAGGTTTTTGTGGCGGTTTCACGACCTTCTCAGCCTTTGCCTTTGAAAACCTTGAACTGTTCAAATCCGGTCTGCACCTGACTGCCCTTGTTTATATCATCCTATCTGTAGTCCTTGGAATCCTGGCTGTTGTCCTCGGCACATACCTGATCAAATAAAATGGAATCCCAAAAATCGACAATGGAAACAATCTTATACCTGATCCTGATTGGATTGGCTGCTGGCTTTATGGGTGGGATGGTAGGCATAGGCGGCGGTGTCATCATCGTTCCTGCACTGGTATTGCTGCTCGGCCTCAGCCAACACCAGTCTCAAGGCATCTCCCTGGCCATGTTGCTGTTTCCTGTGGGTGTACTTGGTGTTATCAACTATTATAAAAAGGGGTATGTAGATTTCAAATATGCAGGCTGCTGGCTGTTGGTTTTTTGGTCGGCAGTTATCTTGGCAGCAAATTTTCACTCAGTCTTCCACAAGAAACCGTGAAAAAAGTATTTGCTGTAGTGATGATCCTGCTTGCACTAAAACTTCTGTTCTCTGGGAAAAAATAATATGCAATTCTTTCATTATTGCATCTTTATATACAGGCAACGTTGAAGCGCTGATGCATTCCAATCACACATATACGGATATTGAACTGTTGCAGCATTTCAGGAAAACTGCAGACAGCAAATGGCTGGGTTGGCTTTTTGAACGCTACAGCCTTTTGGTATTTGGTGTTTGCATGAAGTACCTTCGCAATGCGACGGACGCACAAGATGCCACACAACATGTATTTGAAAAGGCATTGGGAGAAGTCGGCAAATACGAAATCCCATTTTTCAAGAGTTGGATTTACAGTGTGGCCAAAAACCATTGTCTGATGCAATTGAGGAGCAGGAATTCAAAACCTGGCACCACAGATGAGCTGTCTGAAGAGACCAGTGCCGAACTACTGACAGACCAAGAGCTAAAAATGAAAGAACTGCTGATGGAAGAACAATCCCTTCAACTCAAAGCAGCATTGAACGATCTCAGCCAGGAACAAAAGATCTGTATTCATTTGTTCTACCTAGAGAAATTATCCTACCAAGAAATTGAAACCAAGACTGGCTTTTCATTTGCACAGGTGAAAAGCCATATCCAAAATGGAAAAAGAAACCTGAGAATCATTCTCGAAAAAAAAATCAGGGAACATGTCAACTAAACAACCTCAAATCATTCCAAACAAGTCTGTTCCAGACAATACTGTTGTGTTGGAATACCTGAACAACGACTTGAGCGATGAAGCGAAAAGGCAATTGGAGGAAATGCTGACAGATGATGAACTGCTGGGTGATGCAATGGAAGGGCTGAAACAGCTGAAAGATGGCCACGAGGCTGCCTTCATCAGCAGCCGGCTCAACAAGATGATTCAGGAAAAAATCAGAAAAAGAAGGAAGAACCGATTGAAATTGATCTCATTCCCATTGTGGATCATATTACTCATTACTACCCTACTCCTGCTCATGCTGGCAGGATATGTAATCATCAGTAAACTTCCTTGATAACGCCTTTACTGGTATTGAATATACATGGGGACAGGCTTCAATGCCAACAGTTCTTTTGGCATCAACATACGGTGTGGCGGCTCTTTCAGGTCGTTTTTGTAAAACAACTTGAAACCGGTAAACTGCAAAGGCTCTGTATATACAAAATTTCTATAGGTATTGATTTTTCTTGCAGGTGCTCCCCATCCATCCATATCAATTACCAATTGAACTTCAGGTTGGATGCGAACAGCCTTGTAGTCTTTGACCATGGCCTGTGTAAACCGGTGAATAACCAACACCTTGGGAGGAAGATTATTTTTTAAAACAAGATCAGCGAGGTATTGGCTGGCAAAATTGATATCGGCAGCATCAAAACTTCCTATGACTGACCCTGGCTTTTGACCACCTTTCATTGAAAACTCAGGATCGATACCAAGGTGTACACGCGGGTGTTTCAAGTATTTTTCCAAAATGGGGATTTCTTCTTTTAGGTTGCTAAGGCCCACCTGAATATCCAAAAAAACGATTGCATTGATTTCTTCCGCCATGGCCATCACTTTATCAATTTGGGCATTGGGCATCCTGAACCTGTACTTTCCTGAAACCCCTGGATCGTTTTGAGCAGTGGCCACGATATAATGCAGGGCCGGAACGACAGGTGTTGAAGGATCGGCTTTCTCCCAAGCTGCCACCTCAGCCTTTAACCTGGCGAACATCTGTGGTTTGGGAAGCTCTCCAAGAATACCCATGCGGGTGGAATATAAATTGCCATAATATGCAATGATGCGGCTCATTGGAAGGATGGCACCAGGTTTGGGATAATGTTCCTTGAATCTCCACCTTGCTGAACTGTCTCCATTTGTCATGGCAATCATTTTCTTTTTGAAAGCCACAGAATCAAGCACTGGCTTGGGGTCCGGCTTCGCCACTTTCGTTTCGGTTTTTTTGATCATCGTCGAAATGGAAGTGTCTGATTGGGCATTTCCACATCCGGAAATCAAGAAAAAAAAGCCAAAACTAAACAGAAGCGGGAATCTGATGGATCCTTTCATTGATAATGATTAAGGCATAAAATTAGCAAAGAAAATGCAACAGGCTTCTTAATAATTGCCATGGATGTGAATTAGCTTACCTTTGTATGAACATTAAATCAGCGCATATTGGACTTTTCTTCTTTTAATTTTCACGAATCCCTTGCAGAGAGCATCGAATCCAGCGGCTACAAAAAAGCCACCCTTATTCAGGAAAAAGCCATCCCGGTTATCATGGATGGAAAAGACATCATCGCATCTGCACAAACAGGTACAGGTAAAACTGCTGCATTTCTGCTGCCTATATTACACAAGCTCATGGCTGAAGAGCACACAGACAGCGAGGTTCACGCACTCATCATGGTGCCCACAAGGGAATTGGCCATTCAGATCAGCAGCCACCTTGATGGTTTAACTTATTTTTCTTCTATTAGTTCCATTGCCATTTATGGTGGTGGAGACGGAGGAAGTTTTGTCAGAGAAAAACAAGCCCTTTCAACAGGAGTTGACATCGTGGTTGCTACGCCTGGAAAGCTGATATCCCACCTCAACATGGGCTATGTAAAAATGAAGGAGCTTAAATACCTGATCCTTGATGAAGCTGACCGCATGCTGGACATGGGCTTTCATGATGATATCATGAAAATCATCTCTTTTCTGCCAACCAAAAGACAGACCCTGATGTTTTCTGCTACCATGCCCCCGAGAATCCTGCAGTTGGCAAAATCCATCCTGCACGAGCCAGTAGAAGTAAGTGTTGCCTTATCCAAGCCGCCAGAGAGCATCAAACAAGAGGCTTATATTGTCTATGATACACAGAAGATTCCCATCATTCAACACATCCTTGCTGAGAAAGAATACAAATCTGTCTTGATCTTTTGTTCAAAAAAACAGACCGTCAAACAATTGGCTGCGCAATTGCAACGGATGAAATACAATGCGAAAGACATTCAGTCTGATCTGGACCAAAGCCAGCGAGAGGATGTATTGCTGGAGTTTTCTTCCAAGAGGCTTCCAATCCTCATCGCTACAGATATCCTGAGCAGAGGCATCCATATTGACAACATTGAGTTGGTGATCAATTACGATGTACCCTCAGATGGTGAAGACTATGTGCACCGGATTGGAAGAACAGCCAGAGCTGAAACAAAGGGCGCTGCCATCACTTTTGTAAACAACGATGACCAACATAAATTCCAACGCATTGAAAAGCTGATTGGAAAAATCGTGGACAAGGTTGAACTGCCTGCAGCACTGGGCAAAGGCCCTGCTTACGAGGTTTCCTCCTCCCGAAACAGGGGTCACAAAAAAGACATGCCAAAACCCAGTGCGCAAAAGCCGCGGGTTCAAACACCTCCCGCAGCTCCAAGGCCGGCCGGTGGTCTTAAAATTGAAAAAAGGGTTCAATAAACCATTGAACCCCTTTTTAACTTTCATTTTACCTTCAAACAACTTGCTGGGCTTTTTCGTTTCTAAAAACAACGACTCCGTCAAATACATCCACAAAGACAGGCTTTGATTTGTCTATATCTCCTGCCAGGATCCTTTTGGACAATTGGTTGACAATTTCTTTTTGAATCAAGCGCTTCAACGGCCTTGCACCAAATTGCGGATCGTACCCATTTTCTGCCAGAAAATCAAGTGCATAAGGGGTGAAATGGAGTTCAATCCCTGTATCCTTGACCAAATGCTGGAGCCCTTTCAGTTGTATCTCAATGATCTTCCTCACCTCTTTTCGGTTCAAAGGCTGGAACATGATGATCTCATCCACCCTGTTCAAAAATTCAGGCCGGATGGTTTGACGGAGTAAATTCATGACGTCGGTCCTTGCCCGTTCTGCAGCCTTTTCCATTTCTTCAGGAACAGCATTATCATACGCATCCTGAATAAGGTGGCTTCCAATATTGCTTGTCATGATGATGATGGTGTTCTTGAAATTGACCACACGTCCCTTATTGTCTGTCAATCTTCCATCATCCAAAACCTGCAAAAGGACATTCCAAACATCAGGGTGCGCTTTTTCAATTTCATCCAGAAGCACAACACTGTAAGGCTTTCTTCTCACAGACTCTGTCAACTGACCGCCTTCATCATATCCCACATAGCCCGGAGGAGCACCCACCAACCTTGATACGGTATGCTTTTCCTGGTACTCACTCATGTCAATGCGGGTCATCATGCTCTCATCGTCAAACAGATATTCCGCAAGGGTTTTGGCCAGTTCTGTTTTACCAACACCCGTTGTTCCCAAAAAGATAAATGAACCAATGGGCCTGCGGGGATCCTGCAATCCTGCCCTGCTTCGCCTGATGGCATCTGCAACAGCGGTGATGGCTTCTTCCTGGCCCACCACACGTTCATGCAAATGCACTTCCAGCTGTAACAATTTTTCTCGATCGCCCTGCATCATCTTTGCCACAGGTATGCCGGTTGCCTTTGCAACATTCTGGGCAATATCTTCCGCATCAACCTCTTCTTTCAACAAACGTTTTTCCCCGGTTTTTGCCAGCTCTTCACTAAGCGCAACAATTTCTTCCTCCTTCTGCTTCACTTTTCCATAGCGGATCTCAGCAACTGTTCCATAATCGCCCTCCCTTTCCGCTTTTTCTGCCTGGACCTTGAGCCTTTCAATCTCAGCTTTTGCCGTTTGTACTTTTTCCACGAGTTCTCTTTCCTCCTTCCACTTCGCCTTGAGTGTATCCCTTTCAACTGCAAAATTGGCCAGCTCGGTATTGAGTTCTTTCATCTTCACTTCATCATCCTCTCTTTTAATGGCCTCCCGTTCAATTTCAAGCTGCCTGATCTGGCGCTCCAGTTTATCGAGCTCCTCAGGCATTGAGTTCATTTCAAGCCTTAGCTTGGCCGCACTTTCATCACTGAGGTCAATGGCCTTGTCTGGCAAGAAACGGTCTGTAATGTACCTGTTGGACAATTCTACTGCAGCAATGATGGCTTCATCCTTGATCCGCACGTGGTGATGGGTTTCATACCTGTCTTTGAGCCCACGCAAAATGGAAACGGCATCTTCAACATTGGGTTCCTCGATGATCACTTTCTGGAACCTTCTTTCCAGTGCCTTGTCCTTTTCAAAATACTTCTGGTATTCATTGAGGGTGGTTGCCCCAATGGCCCTGAGTTCTCCCCTTGCCAAGGCTGGCTTGAGAATATTTGCAGCATCCATGGCGCCATCGCCTCCTCCTGCACCAACCAATGTATGAATTTCATCGATGAACAACAGGATCTCTCCATCGCTGTTGGCCACTTCTTTTACAACACCTTTCAACCTTTCTTCAAACTCACCCTTGTATTTCGCCCCTGCAATCAGTTGCCCCATGTCGAGTGCATAGATCAACTTGTTTTTAAGGTTATCGGGTACGTCACCATTGACAATCCTCATGGCCAACCCTTCTGCAATAGCCGTCTTTCCAACACCCGGCTCACCCACAAGAATAGGATTATTTTTTGAGCGCCTGGTGAGGATGTGGAGGGTTCTTCTGATTTCTTCGTCCCTTCCAATTACCGGATCCAGTTTGCCCTGACGGGCCATTTCGTTGAGGTTCTTGGCATATTTGTTCAGTGCATTGTATTGGGTTTCCTGGGTCTGGCTCTTTACTTTTTCACCTTTCCTGAGTTCCTTGATGGCTTGCATCAGACCCGATTCTGTGAGTCCTGCTTCTTTCAGCATTTTGGCAACAGGATCATTGCCTGTCAAAAGTGCGAGCATCAGGTGTTCCGGCGTCACAAATTCATCTCCAAACTTTCCCAGGAGTGAACCGGCACGCAACATGGTATTGTTGGCCTCCCTGCTCAGTGCTTGCCCGGGCTCATCTTGAGATTTAGGTAATTTTGCCAATGCTTCCTTTAACTTTGTGTTGAGGACCTGTATGGATACATTGTTTTTTTTGAGCAGGTATTCCACAGGTGAGTTTTTCTGTTCCAATAAACCTTGAAGCAGATGATCAGTCTCAATGTTTGGGTTGCCAGCATTAAATGCCGCTTGTTGTGCAGATTGCACCACTTCGGATGCCTGTATGGTAAAGTTGTTTAAATTCATGATCTAGTATTTTAAAATTATCGTCAAATCATTCACCACATCATAAAACAGGTAATTATGACAGCCTTTTCCAATAAAACATGTCTCAAATGCAGTATGGTAGTGATTTTCCTGCTATTCTTGCAGTCCAACCAAGGCCAAACGGACTTCAGTGGAATGAATGCAATATTAAAGCGTAATGAGAAGATCCTTGGCAAGGAGTATGTGGTGGTTGTTCAAAAAGCAGGAAAAAACATTTTCCTTAAGGAGTCTGAGGAGTTCAAACTTAAAACGCCGGGCCCCATTGCCAGTTCAAGCAAATGGCTCACTACAGCGATGGTCATGATCTTGGTAGATGAAGGTAAAATCAGCCTTGACGATCCAGTCACAAAATACATACCGGTGTTTGAAAAATACATGAAGGGATACATCACCATCAGGCATTGTTTATCACATACAACAGGGCTGGATACAGATCCCACTGGCATTTTGAAGATCGCACAAAAAACCAGATTCGCCAGCCTTGAAGAAGAAGTAAACAATTTTGCTACAAAAAAGCTCATCGTAGACAATCCCGGTGAGGCATTCGCCTACAGTGGAATTGGCATCAATATTGCGGGAAGGGTGATTGAGGTTGTTACCAAAAAAACATTCGACAAGGTAATTACCGAAAAGCTGTTTCGGCCGATGGGCATGCGAACCGCCAGCTTCTACAATGAAAACAGCAATGCCCCCAATCCTTCAGGAGGAGCCGTCTGCTCTGCATTTGACTACCTCAACTTCATGCAAATGTTGCTCAACAAAGGTACATTCAACAACAAGCGAATTCTCAGTGAAAAGGCAGTCCAGGAAATGCTGACCATCCAATTTCCAGACCTCAAGGTGCGTTATTCACCAGCATTGGCAAAGGATTTCAAATATGCATTGGGAAGCTGGGTACAGGAAAGGGATGAAACAGAAAAGGGATTTGTGTTTTCATGCCCAGGGCTATGGGGAACCTGGCCATGGCTGGATACCAAAAGAAACTATGTAGGCATCGTGTTTTCAAAAGAGCTGATCACAGGACAGAAAAAAGAACTTTCGATTCAAATCAAAGAAGCTGCAGACTCAGCGCTGGACCAATAAGGATTTCTTCCATGATTTCACCCAAGGAAAGTGCCGACATCATCAAAAGCATAGCGTCATCAATGGGCTTTGATGATTGTGGTATTGCAAAAGCAATGCCCCTTGATGAAGATGCGCGCCGCTTGGAAAACTGGCTCAACAAGGGGTTGCACGGGGAAATGCAATACATGGAAAACAATTTTGAACTGAGGACAGATCCCACCAAACTGGTTCCTGGCGCAAAATCCGTCATCACCTTGGTCTTCAATTATTTTCCGGAAAAACAACAGGTAAATAGTGCTCCCAAAATTGCGAAATACGCCTACGGCAAAGATTATCATTTGGTTATTCGCGAGAAACTGCATGCATTCCTGTTCAGGATCAGGGAAAGGCTAGGTCAGGTCGAAGGGCGTGGATTTGTTGACTCTGCACCTGTGCTGGAAAGAAGCTGGGCTTTGCAGAGTGGATTGGGATGGATTGGTAAAAATGGCAACCTGATCAACAAGAAAAAAGGGTCTTTTTTCTTTCTTGCCACCCTTATTACAGACCTTGTTTTAGCACCGGATCCTTCCCACCAACAGGACTACTGTGGTTCCTGCACAAGGTGCATCGATGCCTGCCCCACAGCGGCCATTCTTCCCAACAAAACATTGAATGCTTCCCAATGCATCTCCTATTTTACCATTGAATTGAAAGCGGCCAACCTTCCTGAGGAGCTGTCACAAAAAGCAAATGACTGGGTGTTCGGCTGTGACATTTGTCAGGATGTTTGCCCATGGAACAGGTTCAGCAAACCCCATCAACACGAGGAATTGGAGCCACTGGATGAGGTTTTGGCTTTCTCCATCAACGACTGGTTATCACTTGACAAAACTGCCTTCAACCAATTGTTCAGAGACTCGCCCATCAAAAGAACCAAATGGGAAGGGATGCAAAGAAACCTTGGTTTGTTCAGTAAAAAAAGGGTTTAAATAAACATGCACCATCTTTCAAGAATGGATTACTCCCACTTGAACACCTTGATGGCGGCTGCATAGACCACAATACCCCAAATGAGCAGGTATTGTAACTGAGGCCAGCAGTTGTTCAAATGGACCCCCTCAAAAGCAACATTGCGCATGGCTTGGTTAAGGTGTGTCAAGGGAAGAATCTTGCACAAGGGCTGAAGCCATGCAGGAAAGTTTTCTACAGGAAAAAATGTACCCGCCAACAGAAATTGCGGAAGTGTTACAAGATTCGCAAAGGGAGGAATGGTGCTTTCACTGCTGGCCAGTCCACTCACAATGAAACCAAATCCCATGAATACAATCAACCCTATCAAACTCAATACCATCAACTCTATGAACGTAACCATGCCATTCACAAGGGTAAATTTGAAGGCAAAATGGCCAATTGATAGAATGACAACTGCGGTGATCATTTGAAAAGCAATCCTTCCAAGTCCTTCACCAAAAACGATGTAGGTTCTTTTGATGGGCGTTGCAAAAAATCTTTTGAGCACAAGTGTTTGGCGAAGGTTGAAGAATATGAATGCCACACCAAAGACCCCTGCACTCAACAAAGAAAAACCAAGTTGACCAGGCAGAATGAAATCAATGGTCCGGTATTCCCGTCCAGGCAAGGTTTCCTTTTGCATGTAGGCATAGCTGGGCCTTTGCGGAAAATTGACCAGGTCCAACTCTGTAATGGCCTGCTGAATGATGGATTGAAGCAAACCAATTCGGTCTGCAGCTGCTGTTGAAGTGGTAATTTCAACGGCATATTTGGGATAAGCTGCAGGATTGATTTCCCTGATGTTGATGATGGCTGTAATATGCCCTTTTTCCAGTTCCTGCCGCGATATAAGCATTGGCTGGGTAATGACTTTGAGGTTTGATTTTTCTATCAGCTTTGTGTACAATTCATTTGCATTGGAAGACGCAGGATCGAAGGTGACCCTTATGACTGGCGTTGTTGAACTCAGAAATCCAAATACAAGAATGAAGATGATGGGAAATAAAAAACTGAAGATGACGGCAGAAGGGCTTCTGAAAATTGACTTCAAACTTGCTTTTGCAATGGCAAGCATAGCCCTCCATTGGTTGTATTTTTCGTTAGAATTGTTCATGTGTTCCTTTACTCAGTTTTGGTAAAATTAACATCACTTGATGATGAATTGAAATGGAAGCTGGCTCTTGATTTCCCCTTTTTCTTCCTTCATTTCCTTGATGCGTTTGAAGAGCTGGTATTCTTCCACGCCAAGTTCTTTTTGCAGGGTTGATGCTGTGAAATCATTACTGCTTTTGTCCATGAAATATTCAAGTATGGACTGAGGCTCTGGGTATTTTCTGACCTTGAATTCCTTGATACCGGCCATCTTAGCAGCCTCAGCAATGGCATCCTCTAATCCGCCTATCTTGT
>Ga0214921_10000630_pt1 | contig 63938 bp, 91 predicted proteins | sample LL1505_MetaG_FD_177992 | JGI IMG/M metagenome (GOLD analysis project Ga0214921, IMG submission 177992) | Freshwater microbial communities from Lake Lanier, Atlanta, Georgia, United States - LL-1505 | ecosystem: Environmental > Aquatic > Freshwater > Lake | place: USA: Georgia | collected...
TAGACAAACTTTAGAATGTTATGGATACCAACCATTCCCATCTTGGACGGTAAATTTAGAAACTGCACAATATGAGCCACCTACCCCATATCCAACAGATGGTAAAATGTATATGTGGGTTGAAGATGATCTTAATTGGCAAGAAATAACTAATTAAAGTCAAGCCGAAAAATGGTTTTAAGTTCGGCGGCGACAGGAGGTTCCAAACCTCACTATGAGCCTACAGGCTCACTATCGGTCTCCATACTCTTGTCCCACAATATTAGACACTTAATACACTGGATACCTGGATCTCTCATATACCAAGTATGCTTACATTCTTTTGCCACTGGCACACCAAATACTACCGTCTTGCATGGTTTGATGGGTTTCCCAAAATATGGGATCTTTGTGCGATAGCTCACACTTTGGACATTCGTTCTTTTTCATATATCTATTGTCTCAAAAAGTTCGGGGCAAGTCAAATGGATGAATCTTCAACCTGATCTACTGCATCATCTATAGTCCTAGTAAGAACAACGATGTCTCGTAATATGCCACCTTGGTCCCAGGATGAAGGTTTGATAATTTCACACATTATTTAAGGTTTGTGGCTATGGCGATGCAGTTTGAACATGGGGTTTGGTCAGGCGATCCATGTTGGCATCTTTCAATAATCTCTATAGCCTGTTGTTTGCTCATAAAACCATTATATCAAATTTTGCGGGGGATTGCAAAGAAATGCATAACTACCAGTATAACTAACTATGTTCCCTACATACAGGCATAGGTATAGTCTCAACAGGGGTAAAGGTATATCTGATTTTACGACATATGTAGCATAGGTTCCATGCGTCTTTGTTGTTTGTTCTGATTTCCTGGAAATACTCTTTTTGGAGTATGCGCTTTTCATCCTTGGATAAAGACATATATCTTATATACGCCAGAGATATACGGTTAGAGCGGTTATGAGGATATATGGGATAGCGCAGAAAGCCAGAAAATCCATTATTTATCCCCTGGAATTTTACACCTAGGACATGCCTTTGTAGGGTTTGGAGTCTCATAGGATACATCAAAAATTGATCCACAATCAAAGCATAATACTTTAGGCATAGGCTAATTGTAACATGAAATTAGGCCATATATGTAGGTTGAAATGTCTGGTTTGGTACTATATGTAGTGGTTTGATAGCATAAAAATGCAATTTAAATGTTACTGATATTTTTTAGATTTACCTTGGAGTGGAGGAAAGTGGAGGATAGTGGGGATTTATGCACTTTAGACAGATGGGGCCGTAATGTCTAACGGGCCAAACCTCCTATCACAAAACCTTTCTATTGTCAAACCTTCCAAACCTCATATCTCAATAGCGGATTATACCCCCAAACCTCCTATTTGTCAAACCTTTATAGCCCTAAAAACCCTATACAAAAACCTGCAAAATGTCCAATAAATATATAAAAAACCAGCAAAAAATATAAAAAGGTTTGGATATTTCTACAAAATCCAGCAAAAAGGTTTGAAGGTTTTATATGTACTTATACTGGGGGGATTTGGATACTCTTTCGTAATCCCCGCCTAGGAATGTATGCTTATCCTGGCAGTCACGCTGGGGCGGGGGATTTAAAATGATCTTCGTAATACCATTATAGCTATAGGTAATAGACAAACCATATAGTCTGGTTTGAAGGTTTGACGGATATAAGGTTTGGTGATATACTTCCAGCGATTTTTTACAAACCATCGTAATGTTTTTTAGAAAAAATAGTTCAGGGGTTTCATATATGTCCTCGTAATGTCATTTGGGGAAAATAAGGTTTGTACGATATGTCCGATTTGTCTGAATGCCCGGCCCCACCCCCGCCGCAGCTTTGCGGCAAGGGGCAGAGTAATTATTCTAGGCTAGATGAAGCGGCAAAAATATCATCAAGTGTTTCAAACCCTGTATCCTCAATACCCAATGACTCAATAAATAGCAACCAAGTTTCCTCAATGTAACCTTCGCCCTCAGTTGTTATAGAAGCCATACCTTCGCTGGCTAAATGTGCAAGTGGCAAACCTAAATCGTTATACTCAATGAAATCTACAAACTCTGGGTCGCTACCATAGTTTACAAATAGATCAGCAAGTATTTCTACCTTATTTAAAAATGTCGTTTCCATAGTATTTTCCGATCTCTCTGTATTCTGCTACTTGTTTATTATACTCTGTTGCTTCTAATACTTCCAATGCCCTCGCATAAACGACATACGAGTTGCTGGTGGCTAGATATTTCCCAACTGCCTCTAGGTCAAGGCTATAGTCAGAAAGTAATTTGCCAATGGTTAGGGCAACCTTTTCTTCCTTGCTTGCTCGTAGGTGAAAGCCTCTAGTCATCATCTCTCCATTCTATCAAAAAGTATGAGCGGGGGCAAGTCCCACCACAAGCCTGCCCCCGTCTCATTATGTGGACAAGGTGACCCTACCCCATCACACGCTCAGCCAAAAACGCTTGCTCAATAAATTCTGGGAATGGTGTGCTATCTACCTTTTTGTCAACTAGATCAATAATCACAGTCTCATCGTATAGTTCAGGGTTTGCTGGATTGATAGCAAATAGGCCATAACTATACTCATCCAAGATACTCTCAGACATAAGATAACTAATCATCATACGGGTACCGTAGGACGTATCATTAATATTAAGCCTTGGCGCAGCATGATTAATAGCATTAGCAATGTCATACTGCCAAGTGGTGGCCCCCCAGTGAGAGTACAAAACCACGGCGTGGTCTGTTCCGTCCTTGAATACAAAGTTAATACGTGCTCCCATTATTCTTGCTCCTTTAGGTCGTAGGTGTTTTCTTCAATTGTATCAAATAAAGAGGGCTGGGTCCAATTACTCATCGCAGCCACAGCATTCAACGCAGATCTGCTCATCGTCCTTGTAGCAGTTAGGACACATGTACTCTGACATATTCATCTCAGGGTCAAGGCACCATTCACAGATAGCAACTGATAGTTCGGCAAACGTATATTCGCTTAGATGTTTCTCTAATCTATTAGTTTTCATCTTCGTCCACCTCATAGATAATTTCCTTATCTGTCATCCAATCACGGATGTGGTCATATAGGCCCTCTGCCCCATACTCTAAAGAGAATCCATTCTTATCTGCATCTGTCCAGAACATCTCCCATACGTCCTCAATATCTTCGGTTACGCAGTACTCTTCTTCCTGCCCCTCCTGAATGCTTTTGTATAGATCCCTAGCAACATCCCAAGCATATACCCAAACCAAGGGTAGACCTACAGGAAGTTTACTAATCTTCTCAATGATATCTTCAATCTCAGTGTAGGTGTCAAGCATACGTGTACGTTCTTGTAGATCCATATCACTCTTCATTGAGTTCTCCCTCAAAGTCAATAACAACCATACCAACACGGCCATCATCATTTAACTTAACATACACAGGATAAACACCGTCTCCGTATCCTGTAGAGAAAGCAACTGCTTGGGCATAGCCAAGTTCTCCGTAGCCTTCCTTAAGGGTTACACCGCATGCACCAAGATAACTATACTTGCCTGCGTTTTCCTCGTGGTCAAATGGTGTACCTTCGGGCCAATTCTCAAACTCGTTTAGATAGCAGGGGTCGCCTACCATTGCTTGCCCAGAGTCAACTGAAAAAGACCCTGCGTAAGTTAATCCTGAGAGTAATGTGGTGGTCATTGCTTTGCTCCTTCGTTATTGTCTAGTTCCTCAAGTGTAGCGCAAGCGGCGCATTTTTGCAACTCCTGATATAAATCACTCATTAATTCAGCAGACTCATCTTTCCATACAGCCTCACAGTTCGGGCATTCAAAGCCACCCTCACTGACTGTTACTTGAACATCAACGCCATTTGAAAAGGGGACCTCAGTAATAAAATAACCAATCCTATTTACAAAGCCCCAACCATTCCAAATATAAGTACCATCATCATCGCCATCACCGTACATCCAGATATGATTATCATGAGCCTTCTTGACAAACTCATACTCCTCTCCATATGTCTCAAACATATATCCATTAAATGATGAATCAGGGTTTATATTATTAGGGATTGGTTTGTAGGTATCAAACCATGTATCAAAGTCTAGTTCAAGGAAAGCGCTCATAGTTTGCCCTCAATATTCTTAGAGCCACAAGGTTCGCACTCACCTTCTGTAACATCTTCCCATTGGTCAGTCTCTACATCTTCTAGAGTACCGTCAGCATTGTAGATACCAAGTTTGTATCCAGTCTCGGTATACCAGAAGCGCTCTGTCTGGCCACAGTCTAAACATTTAGGCATTTTGGGTCTCCTCTATACGTTTGCGGTCTATAGATAAATTATAGGTCATGGTGTATATATTTGTCAATGCCTGCATATATCCTTCTAATCTATCAGTCTCGTCCTGCTCGTGAGTCTCGTGTATAAGTTCTTCTGTTTCCAACATCTCAACTTTTAGGTATCCGTGGAGCACATCAATAAGCGGTATAGATGTGTCCTCTAATGGTTTAGTTAGATAGTCGGGGATGAAAGGATACTTCTCACTCACTGATTGCCCACTCTCCTTGTTCGCTTTGTTCCATTATATCTAGAGCCACTGACAAGATGTGCTGGGTTGCCTTAAGTTCCCCAAGATTAATAATGTCCTCTATCTCCATTTGGCGGTATTCATCTGTATCAAAATCACCCTCATATGTATTAAAGAAATTCTTAATCTCTTCTTTATCTTGTTCAAGACTAATTAGGTGTAACTTCATATATTCAATAAATCTACTTGATCTAGTCATTTAATGTTTCCATATCTTGTTCTTGATAGCATTTTTTACAAATCAGGGTAGACTCAAAGAAAGTTACATATACATTACAACATATACTCATTAGTCAAAATACCCTTCTGCCCATAAACCGTCAAGAAAGTCTAATGCTTTATTAATTGCGGCTACATCTTCACCACTTGCCTCAATACCACAAAGACCGCTAATGATATCTTGAAACTGTTCTTTAGTATAACCTAGCATTACTCACCTTCCTCAAATTCGTATCCAATAATATCAATGTGGTCAGGTTCTGTACCCTGAATTTCTTCAAGCATTAGGGTTTGGGCTTCAACCAAGGTATCAGCCTCAATCTCCCTATTCCAATAGTTATTTACTCTCTCATAGTAATCAATACTAAACTTAGGCATTATTCCCCCCAATATCTAATGATAGTATTCATAGTCATGCATAGGTGGCAGTCACAGTCTCCATTGTTCATATTTTCTATGAAATCAAAGTGTGAATAGTTGTCCTCATAGATAGCCTCTACGAGTTCTGAAATTGTGTAGGGTTTATATTGTGTGTTCATAATGCTATTGTAGCGGGAGCCACTGACATTTTGGACTGCCATAGGGAACAGTTATTATCTAGTCTGTCACCAAATACACGAATATAGTCAGCGATATCTGCCACGGTATCAGTCAAGCATTCCTTAACAGTATCTATAGATATAAACACACGTCCATTCCATAGGCCCATTTGACCAATGTTTGTAGGTACTTCTAAACATCCATAGGTGTCTTGCTCCCAGCCAACACCTTCTGAGCATACAAGAGCATACTTAGGATCTCCGTAAACGTTCTTTTCTTCTAGTTCAATGAATAGTAGGTTATCTACTGTGCATTTAGAGAAATCATTGCTATATTGCAATGCATAAATACCGTTTGCAATTTCTGCAAGTTTCTTGCCATCAACAATTTTTCCTTCATAGCCTTTTATTCTATCTCGCATGGTGTATCCTTTGGTTAGTAGGTATATATTAATTTTACACGGTTTCGGGAAAAATAGCAAGTCCTCTTAATAAGGTTTTTATGATTAATAGAATAATTAAAACCCCCGGCCCCGCCTTGCGATCCGTACGAGACTTGAACTCGTGACCTCTACCGTGACAGGGTAGCGCTCTAACCAACTGAGCTAACGGACCAAGTGGTGAGCAGTTTTGATTCATGCTCAGGAATTTTCTTTTGTTTGCTTATGCGATCTGCATAACGTCTTGTACAACTTTTAGCAAACGATTTTTTTCTGCGTTAATAGCAGGATCAAATCCGCTTGCACTTGCGAGAATAGACTCGTTATTAGAACCACGAGCAGAACGGTACCAATCAAGGCGCTCAGTTAGTGCATTGAAAGCACCCCAAGCATTGCCAGCGATCATACCATTAAATTCTCCAGTATAAATGTCGTTGATAACATCTACCTTGTTTTCCCACTTCTTGATTGAACCCTTAGCATCTTTTTCTGGCTTAGGATAAGCAGCGAGAATGATATCGTTAAATGACTTAGCGCTAACTTCTTTTTCAATCATAGCCTTAGCCATGATATCAAACTGATCCATGTAAGCATTAGCAAGACCAAGAGTCTCACGAGCAATTTGGACTTTGCCATTAGCGGTCTGAGTGTGGCGAATTTTGAAAGATTGTTTTACGCCGTTCTTCTTTTTGATACGTCCTAACGCAAGGTTAAGAGTATTAGCGCAGACAACACGAACTGGGGTTATGCTTGCTTGAATAGCAATAGATCCATCGTGCGATGTGTTGATAAGCAAATAAGTTTTAACCTTATCTGCAACACCGCTAGGGTCTAGGATTGTTTCACGCTCAAGAGCAAGAGCGCCAAATACTACACGCCCACCTTTAATTGAGCCAGCGGTTTCCCAACGACCCCCGCCGTCAAGAATGTTATCGCCAAATGAGAATAAATCTTCATTTTGCAATACATGATAGCGTTCACCAACTACACCAAGAACATCTGTCTGAGTGTTGTCGGTAGGATTAGTACGTACGACATATTGGTATTCTTTGTCGCTTGTTAAGTGTGCAGGGATTGGCATATCTTCAAGACGAACGTTCCAACTATTAAGGCTTGCAGCCTCTAGCATTTCTGCAGTTGTTTTTTCTTCTGTGAATACGGTACCCAATCCATGCCAAGCAGGTTCACGAAAAGACGCAAAAGACGTTTTCCCGTTTTGTATTTCTAGGTCATGTGCCATGAGTTTTTCCTTTTCTGTTTTGTTGTTAATCTAATCATACACCCATCTAGCCAAAAAAGTCAAATAGGCTACGTAAACATGGGGCAAATCGGACATTTTTTCAGGTGATCTTAAACACACATCTTAAACTTGACAAGCATGGTAGGATGTGCCCGGCCCCCAAAACCTGCGGGAATTAAAAGTGATCAGTTTCAGTTCATGATCAGGAACTCTCACTACCATGTATATGGAACCAATATCCATGTGTATGGTTCTTGTGAAACTTGTTGAGCAGTTTTGCGACTTACTCAGGTCGTTAGGGTTCAGGACTTTAAGTTGCCCCCCTAAGTTTAGTTAGAGATACTGTGCGATTTGTCGCATAGTTGAGGCATTTACTGTTTCCTCATCTGTCATCTTTAAGATGTTGAGGGCATTTTTGATTTCCTCTTTCATAGTGCGATATTCGTGGTTATGTAGAACCTCAAAATCACGCTCTGGCTCTGTTGGCAGTTCTTTTTCATTGGCTACTACAATATCATAGTCAATGTTTAATTTGTTATTGTATGCACGATATGAGGTACGGAAGTTTTCAGCCTTCTTGATATTTGCAATAGCAAAATCCTGAAGTGCCTTGTTGTACTTTTCTCTTGCCTTATCATACTTTGCTTCGTTGGCTTCTTGGCTTGACCAATCTTTTTCTAGTTTTTCTAGACGGGCTTCTAGTGCCTTGATTACCTTTGGTGTTGCTACTTTTACTGTAATTGCTCTTGACATATATTTCCTTTTCTTTGATGGTTTATTTATATTGTAGTGGTTGGGTCTGACATTTAAGTGAGCAGTTTTATATCATGCTCAGGATATTTTATTAGGCTATTATGCCTTCCAAGTTGTCCAGCGTGTGTTGCCATTTACATCTAACTTAACACGAACTGTGTTCTTGTCTGTTGGCTTGATTTCCAAGATTTGACCTGTGACCTTTGACTTCTGTGTTGTAAAGAGATCGCCGACCTTGTATGTTGCTGTTGCTACTGTCATTTTTTTTCCTTTTCTATTAGGTGTTGTTTTCTTTATATTTCTAGTATATCTGAGATTTCCCAGAAATACAATTCCATTTCCTAAAAATCTCACTATTTGAGACATTTTCCTTGTGATATAGGTCACTCATGCCCCAGCCCTGAGATTATGAACACGAGCAGGATTATAGTTAGTATAGTTAGTGATAGCATTATTCCCCCTACTTTTTGGTTGCACTAAATACTATATCAGACTTCTCATAAATACACAACTTGCAGGTAGCGCAGGCAGACCCATTGCTTGAGATAAGTGGGATAGCCTTTTTATTCTCAGGACACTTAGCCCCTACCTTACCTGTTAATTCTTTCATGTCTGCTTGCCCTATAGCAAAATTTTTGGCAAGGTATGCAAGGGATATCCCATGTTCATTCTTAAGGTTAATCCCAATAGACTTATTCTCGCTATCTGTAGAATAGTATAGTGAGAGATTAGGGATATCCTTTAGGATTACCGCTGCAGACTTGACTCTGGTATATACCCAGAATTGAATGGTAGGATTGTTTTTGATTACTTGCTTCCAAGCATGAGCATATTGATCGCTAAAAAAATCTCCGTCCCAGTGAATGCGGAATAGTAAAGGTGCTTCCTTCTTCTCGCAATCTTCAACAAACTCATCTATCATTTCAGACAATAGCATGAGCATGGTTAGACCGTCTGCATTGCGTAGTAATTCCCAGTTATGGAGTAAATTCTTTTTTACTGTTGGGAATATCTTTTCCAATTTGCCAGCGTAGCAAACAGTTTCGCAGATAGACGTAGCGCCAGGGCATGAATAGGCTTTTCCTGCAGGTAGTCCGAATGTGTTGGCGATACTTGCTTGTTTTCCATTAGGTGTGACGGCATTAGTTACTTTCCGATCTTTGCTTCTGAGTAATTTAGTCATGGTGGTTTACTCGCTTTCTTTCTTTAATTGTAGCAGCAGGGACTGACTTTTCTTTCTGTTGTATTTCTTTTTGCTAGGCACCGATGAGGCAGCATTACTTCGGCGCAGCTCTAAGAGTCGCCTTAATTCCTCTGGTGTTTTTTTCATATAATAATCTTAGCAAACTTTGGGCAAAAATACAACTCATCTTAATTAGTACAATTCGGACAATTTGCCCGGCCTTGCTAATCAGTATTAAACATTTTTAACAACTCATCAATTTGTTCATTAGTTAAATGATCAAGTTGAATTGCTTTTTCAAAACCAAATAAATCTTTTTCCATTTTACAAATCTCCCATCTCAGCATCAGCCATGCGTGACCACATATAAAATTCAACGGGATCATGATTAGAATAAAAAACGGGATCAGCAGATGAATATCCTTTAGCACAAATAGTGCAGATAGAATAGTTAGTGCAGTAGCAGGAGTTAATATCGTTCATTAGACGACCTTTCGTTTTGGATTATTCTAATCCTAGCAGACTCAACTGACAAATGCAAGATTTGGGGGGGTTTTAATAGGGTACGTAATTGTGATCTTAGTCACACAGCCCGGCCCCGCTCCAGCTATTCTGTTTCTATATAAACATATAGATCAACATATGTATCGTGACTTATTGTTGCTACGTCCCGCTCACCATATGCATCGGCATATTCAATAAAATAGTTATCGCCTGTCGCATCAGAGTCAATAGATATTACCTGAATGATATCTCCATCATATCCAATTAAATCATCAACCATTAAAGAACCAGGTGTTAACTTATCTGCCCAAACTAGATCCATGCTGTTTATTGTAGCAGTCATTTTATAGCCTCCACAATTACATCATCATAGCCCATTTCAATCCATTCCTGCGCCCAGTACTCTGCATCTCGTCTAGTTAGATAGTTAGAATTAATTTCACTACCGCCAACCCAAAGTGTATACATTAGTACTCTTCCTCTGGAAGCCAGAAAGATAGGTGGTGTTGTTCTACAATAGCCCAAGCAGGTGCAGTAGTTTTATTTTTATACAATATCTGAAAGTCGCCAACCATAGGCATAGCAATTTCACGATCATAGTCCTCTTCATAGTAAGCGTCAATCGCTTCTATGCAAGGCGTTACCATTTCTGCGGGGACAGGTGGATAGTGATTACCCTTAAGGTGATAAAGTATCTGAGTCTCTAAGTCTAATACTGTTTCCTGTATTCCTAACGCTGTTACTGATCCCATTACATTTTCCCTTCAATAAAGTCTAGTATTTCATTATAGGTGGTAATTTCTTCTTCTTCATCTGCTACTGAGCGCATGTCTATGATTACATCTATTAGATTATTTAGGTAGTGGTAGTTCATTGTCCCCGTCCAATCCCATTAGTTCCATTTCTTCAGCGTAGTCTAACGCTTCCGATACTTCGGTATTTATGAATAGCATTTAGTATTCCCCTTCTTCTATGTCTGGAGTCAAGTCTAGTGCAATAACGCACTCTTGGCAAACTGGTCGTTCAAAGCGATAGTCAAACTTATCTTCATCTAAGTTTTCTAGGCAGTTCTCACAATAAGTTAATGTATCCATTACTTAACTTCCCAATCTTCTATTACTCCGTCAATAGCGTCCTGTATGTCTGTATTAAACACATCTAACTCATCTGCGTTTAGTTCTCTAATAAAATCATTAGTGGGGTTAGAATACCAAGTGATAGGGTTTTTCATTTAACAGCCACCTCTCCGTTACGATAGAAAGTCTTAGTGTACATCTTACCAATAGGGTCAGACAAGTTATAGGTAGCGTATTCTTTAGCATCTCCATAGTCCTTGCACAATTCCCAAACTCTTACGGCTTCTAGCATATCGCTAAAACGGTAAGTATCGTGTAGTTTTCCGTCATAGGAAATAGTTAGTGAGTAAAAGTATTCCATTAGTCGTTCCAATCTAAGGTAAGGTTTAGTTCTGAGTCTAACACATCTGCAAAGTCATGGTCAAGTTGGCAAGACCAGCAACGCAATTCATTTACATCTACTTCATTTTCGTTACAATCTAAGCAAGTATAAATATCCATTAGTAGTTTTCCCCCATATTCTTTTCTGCTTCCCACTCTTGACGGTGTTCTGCACACATAGTCGCAGGGCGAGATGATATTAAGTCTATCCCATATTCCTGAGCATAGCAAATATTGCAAGCCAGCCCTTGATCTGCAAGTACTTCCATTAAATTACCCATTTAGGCATTTCCTTTCTGATTAACTAAGTTAATCCTATCGTACTCCACCGACATTTTTGGGATCTTGGGGGGGGTTTTGCGGTGTGATCTTAACCACACTTAATAGCCTGTGGATAACCTGTGGACGACACGCCCGGCTCAGCTTTTAGTTGAAACTTCAAGCAGTTTTAAAACTTGCTTAGGTTTTTTTATTTAGTAAGTGCTTATCATGCAAGCCTCAAAAAATTTATCTGCTTTGAAGTTTACATTATCCTCTGCAAAAAAAGCAGAGAAGTCATCAACTAAATCGTGATAAGTAAATTCATCACCGATTAAATCTTTATAAGATGAAAGAATTTCTGCAACTGCTACATAGTCTTTGCGAGTCATCATTTATTCTGCCACCTTTAGAATTGCATAAGAACCGTTTTCGTTAATTACATCTATTGCAGGCTGAATCATCGGCGCAAGCATTTCTTTTAGCATTGATTCAAGCATATCAATTTGATCAATTTCTGAAAGTGTAAAGAAGCGTTGCGCTACTGGGTGAGTCTCGTCAAACTCAGTTACGAATTTGAGCGTGTGTTCTACTTTTTTCATTATAGTGTTACCTTTCCACGAAGTGTGCCTGAAACTCCCAATGAGTCACAGGAAATTTTTACTGATACGCCAACTGGCAGAGTGTTAGGGTAAGTTGAAATAAATTGTGCAACTGCACCCTTTGACGGTAGTGAGATTACTTTAACAGTTCCGTTAAAGGTTTCTAGGTTTAATTTATACATAAGTTAGTTTCCTACTTTCTTTTAGTTGTTTACTTTTACTGCTACGGTAGCATAAAAATCTGCTTTAGGTAAATCACCTTTTACAAAATCAGGGCGCACTTTGATAGTGTAAGCCTCATAGTTTTCACCGTACCAAATCTCAGGGCGAGACTCTGCCCATACGATATTGCCCTCAGTATTACGAGAATCAGAGCGATAGCGTTTTCCGTCAAGCAGATCAACGATAGAGTATTTTTTAGTTGCCATTAGTAGCACTTCCTTTTCTTTTCTTTATATAACTATTTTACCAAACATACCTGATAAATACAAATCCAAATTCGGACATATCAGACAATTTAAATGTGAATTGCGTCACATCTTTTTGCTATTTATTTAATTGTATAGTAGCAATACTAGCAAACATAAACCAAAAAGTCAACACGACACGCCGTAAATCAGGGGAATTTTTTATGTGATCTTAACCACACGACACGCCCGACAGCGCCGGGCCGCCTTTCACTCTTTTGAAAATAAATAAATAGAAAATAAAAAACTAATTAGTGAAAAAAATAAAAGTGCATTACCACTTACAAAAAAAGTTTGATAAAAGTTATTCATTCTCATCCTCCATTTTCATTAGACCATCTTCATAGTCCAGCAACCCTTGCTGATACATTACGGGATCGCAATTAAAAAGAATTTCTGAAGCGGTAAAAGTAGAGTAACCAATTTTAACGCTAGGGTAACACTCATCAAGTAGAGCGTCATAGCCTTCCTTCATTTCTATTTCTTTTTCTAATTCTGTTTTCATTAGTTAGTTTCCTTTTCCTGAAAAATTTTATAGATTTCATTTTGTTTTTTATCTGAGAGATTAGCCCAGATGTAGCCTAGCAAATAGTGTGAGCCAGTAATTTCGTTATTACCTTTTACATTATTTGATAGTGCAACTAGTTTTGATAGATCAGCCATTATTTAAACTCCTTTTTTAGTTTTTTTGCAACGATAGCATCTGGAGCGCAATACAATTTGCATTGGCAATTCTTTACTCCATTACGATTATTTAACATTAAGTGGCGATTATATTGCTGAATATAACCTAAGTTATGAGTAAGCATATTAGTCATTTATTTAACCTCTACTTCTAGGATAGTCCAACCGCTAGTAACGGCTGAGTCTAGCATATCATTTATTGCTAACTCACTTTTCATTGGAACTTTAGTAGTGATAGTCTCTACATTTCCGTAGCGACCAATTCTAGTCATTTTATATTTTAGTGAAAACATTTTGTTTTCCTTTCTTTGTTGATAACCTTTATCAACTTTCCTTATACTAGAAAGTATAACAGGGGGGTACGACATCTTGAGGGGTATAAAACGGTCAATTCGGACATTTGGTACTGTGATCTAGCCCACATTTTTTAGAATAGGGGAATTAAGGCTCTGAGCAGGGCTTTTGTAGAGGGGGGTAAATGTGATACGTATCATGTGGATAACCTGTGGATAAACCCGGAAAAAGTTAGTTGAAAGATCAACTACTTTTTTATTTTATCTATATATTTTGCATCACTTGCACAATACAACTTGCATTGGCAATTAGTTAAACCGATACGGTTATTCCATAAGATATGGCGGTTATACTGTTGTATATAGCCTAAGTTATCAGTGAGTATGTTAGTCATTTATTATCCTTTCTATTACTTACACATTACGCAGATATCGCCTGCGATTAAACCTTGTTTGCAGATATCGCAAGGCTTGTAGCCCATTAACTCTGCAAAGACTTTGCTTATTTCTTGTTCAAATATTCTGTTTGTCATTTTATTAACCTTTCTAGTTTAAGGACTTTCCTTAACTTTCTAATACTGTAAGGATACATGACCAAGCCCCAAAAGTCAAGCCCAAACACGGCGTGTCTAGTGTGATTTACCCCACATGGCCCGGGTGCTCTCAGGAAACTCTCAGGATAGATGTGGCAAGGATCACAAAAATAAATTCCGACACGCCCGAGAATAGGGGTCAAAATGTCAGTGGGGGGTGTTATACTTTCCATATAGAAAGTTAGAGAAGGTCTCTAAATAAGAAAGGGTCAAAAAATGACTAACAGAATATACGAACAAGAAGTCTCTCCAGTATTTGCAGAGCATATGGGATATGTCTCATGTGAGAAGTGTGGGGGATACCCTATCGCTTCTAGCCCATGCGTTATGTGTAAGTGATCTAAATCACACACAGCCTACGGCGTGTCGCCTTGTATTTTAGCGGGGGATCTGCTAAGATTACATCTATAAAATTAAATAAGAATTAAAACTACTAAAGAAAGGTGGTCTAAAATGACTACACTAAATAAAACACAATATCAACTAACTTGGGCAGGAGAAATGCCTAAGTATAACTACACTTCAGGATCTTTCCTAGGTGGTCTATTCAATTCCGAAAAGGCTGCTAACGATTACCTTGACGAAATGGTTTCTAAAGGTTGGATAGTGCTAGAGGCTAGCATTAAGGAGATTAACTAAGATGATACACCATGAACTTTTTCTATGCGATAACTGCGATACTCTCGCCATGATAACCTATACAGGTACAACAATTACAGTTAACCAATGTCTATGCGTTTCTAAGGAGAATAACTAAATGACGATACACTACTCAATCTGGCAAGGCTCATCGCTAATAGGTGTTCGCACCGCTACTAGTGTTAAAGAAATACTAGACACTATGAAAGAACTAAAGCAACTTGGTATGTTCACACACAACATCTTTAAAATTGAGGGGTAACAAATGAAAGTAACACTAACATCTATGCAAGGTAACACAAAAGACATTAACCTCATGAGCAAGAAAGAGGTTTATGATTTCATTAAGTTGTATAAATTAACATTACTAAAAAACCAGAGAGTTAAGATTACTTGTGATCTGCTTGGCATTGACGGATACTTGCAGGGTGTCTCCTAGAAATAGGAGATCCCCCTAGATACGTGCACACTATTTTTTATGGTTATTTTATTTTAAATCACGTATCATACATCTGATAAAAATATTCAGATTTTGTGAAAAGTGAATTTTTATAATTTTTCAGATTTGTGCTATACTGAATTAAAGGGGTATCATGATAAATCAAGGTAAAAATGTTCCAGATAACACAATAGCTGTATTCTGTGAAAACCAAAACATTGATAAAGACAGACTATCCAACATAGTCTTAAAACCTAAAAAACAAAGAGCATGGTTTACCCCACACTTCTATAACTGCCTTCCACTAACAATTGGCAACCAATATGGTTTTATAATAAAAAGCGAATTTACATTTTCTGCAATTTGGAACGGTGGAGACAATCCTGAAGATACTGTATTTAAATTTGATCAAGATGTCTCTGATTTCTATCCAAGAGTAGATAGTCATTTTGGCAAGGGAATAATAACAATAAACCCACCATACATATTCAGAACTCCTCCTGGGGTTAACCTTATGACCATAAATCCACCTAATGTAGTTTTACCTAATATAACAGTAATGACAGGTGTTGTAGAGTCTGATCACCTAAGACGTAATTTTACCTTTAACCTAAAGATACAGCAACCAAATATAGAAATAGTTTTTCCAGCAGGCATACCAATTGCAGCCTTTATACCTATTCCTAAGAACTTTGGGGATGGTTTTAATATGGTTTGGGCAGATGAAATTTTTGATGAAGAAACGGTACTTGAAGAATTACAAGCAAGTATAGATCATGATATTTATAGAGAACACATAGAGCCAACCCTACCAAATAACATAGGAAGACTTTACTTTAAAGGTTTAGACGTATATGGAAACAAACTTCCAGATCATCAAAAACCATAAACTACATATTAAGATATTCTTCTTCGTATACGTTTTTATTAATTTCGTGTAAAACCTTTTCACGTAATCCAACAGACTTAAATCGTTCATATCTAGATTTTAAGGTTTTGCTAAGTTTAAAGATATCCGAAGTGGCCATACTTGCATGAGAGTATTTTGTCAATAGCTCTGTTTGTCTATATCTTTTTACTATGATTGGTCTATCTGTCTTAAACTCAGCATAGAATAGTGGCTCACCTTCAACAAAGTTTATCTTTCCTTTATCTGACCATGCTTGAATCTCAAAACTATACGGTCTATACCAAGATCCTATGTTAAAATTTCCAGGAATAGTGGAACAAGACTCCATATATTTTACTTTATGAAAAAATGGGGAAGTAAAAGAAACTTCTAAACTCTCATCAGCAAAGAAACTATATCCTAATCCAAGCTTAAAGTTTGGTCCAATAGTAAGCATACGATCTCTGGCGTTATACATCATAATTCCATCACTGTCTTTTAATATTAACTCTTTATTATCACCAGAATAGTCATAAGAATATTCAAAACTCATAGGGCAATTAAACACTAAGGTTTTTCTAAATTTTGATAAAGAGGCAGGGCATTGAAAGAGATGATTCTTACTTTCTTTATCTTTATATTGAAAATAATCGCTAAACAAAGTAGTTGGTTTTGGGTATAAAAAAGACCAGTCTGGAGCAGAGTGATCATCTATATAAGGAGACCAATATACTGTTATAGGATTTTTATTCATGTTTCACCATTTCTGTATCGGACATCTAGCATGTTCTAATTCGGTTTTAAGCTTCATAAAGCAACTACATTTCTTACAGCGTTTTGTTTTAGAAAAGAACTCACAACCTTGACATATTTTCAAACGGTATTGAGCCAATTCCTCACTGGCTCTGGGCGAAGAAGGATTAAGCCAATCACCAATAGTTACATCCTTCATACAATCAACTTCTCTGGATCGCCAATAATAGCGGTATCCACAGTAGTCCAGAGTTGATATGACATTGACGGACTTATCTTTGCATGAAAACCAGGTTTGTCAATCACGTATTTAAATCCACCCTTCTTAGACTCTTTTACACCCCATGTTCCATTATAGTCCAATTTGGAGGCTTCAAAGACAAATAAGTAGTAGGTCTTAGGATCAACCTTTTCTGGGATGCTAGACCAGTCTTCTGAGGCTTTTGCAAGGCATATGTAGAAATCTGCATGAGTATCTCCTATTGCTTCTACCATAGCTTCTATTGTGTCGTGCTTGCCTAATCTACTCCCCGAAAATTTTAGGGTTTTCTTTTTTGGATCATAAATACCCGATTTAATTGAGAATGAGTATCCTTCTTCCAGCGACAAGTCTTTTGATACCGTATGTGAGCGATTTGGCTTCCAGTCATTGGGATAACCATTTTCCTGCAAGGCTTCGGCTATAAGTTCTTCCAAAAATTCAGAAATCGCAGGTAGACGGTATATCATATGATGAAGCCGTAGCTTGCTCAAAAGAAAAAGCCTGAGCGTGTCTTTGATCTTTTCTACCATACATCAATTCTAGCGCATCAGGCTAAATCTGTCAAACTATAACGTTTTGTTATTCAGATATTGCTGCTTCAACTACAGGTTCTTCTTTAGGAATTTCAACATATAAACCAACAAAGAATACTGCAAGGGTTTGTGCTTCCTTTTCAATTCTTCGTCTATTTAATGTTACAGTTGCTTCAACTTCATCAGCAGGTAACTTTTGTGCCATTGCATTTTCTGCAATATTTTTTAGCATCTGTACTTTAATTTTTTCCAGAATTGTATCTGTATCTACTTCAAATTTCATATTTCCACCTTTGATTGTTTTCCCATTTGGGTATACTTCATTATACACCAATACCCCGACATAGGGCTTCGTAAGAAGCATGGTTTGTCGTTATGTGGTTTGATAGCCTCTATTTCGGCGGACTTTTAGGCGGCGACTTATATCGGGCGAACTTTAATTATTTAAGTAGAATGATGATATAATCTAAGCATGACTCAACATTCCCTTACCACGCTTAGCAGTTCTTCTGCTACCCGCTTGACTCCAATCGGACTTCACAGCGGATTAGATATTACTATTCAAAATACTGATGGATCTGCTTATGTTTATATTGGTGGAGAAGGAGTTACTACCACTAATTATGGATACCGACTTGCCCCAGGTGCTGCTTGGTCAATTGAGCTTTCAGGGCATGATGCACTTTATGCTATTACAGACACTAATGGATCAAAAGTAGCAGTTCTCAAGACAAGCCTAGAGTCAGGAAACTAATAATGGCACGGTTTACTACCGCAGGTGGAGAAGGTTCTGGAGCACCTGGACCACAGGGACCAGCAGGATCTAATGGTGCAAACGGAGCGGATGCTCTTTGGAATTATACTGGAGAATACAACGGTGGTTCATCATATGCCGTTGGAGATCTTGCAACATACGATGGACAACTTTGGTACCGTGCTAATGCAAACGGTGGAAATGTTGGAGATACACCATCACAAGGATTTATTTGGAATTTGATTGCAGCAAAAGGTGCAGATGGTGCACAGGGAGATCCTGGAACACAAGGTTCTCCAGGACTTGTTTATTTAGGTGATTTTATTGCAGGTAATGGATATGTTTCAAACCTTGCTGTTGTAAAAGGAAGCGATAACAATCTTTACATTGCAACATCAAGTGGTGGATTAGGAGATCCAGTTGGAAATAGTGCAGAGTGGAGCATATTCCTTCCAAAGGGTGTTGATGGAGAAGATGCAGTTCTTCCACAGGATTTAGGAACAACAGACAGCCCAACATTTAGCAAGATTACACTTACAAGTAACGGGGCAATAGATAACATCACAATTGGTGATGATGTACTTATTGGTGATGGAAATATTGCAAACCACTTAGTAATTGTTGGAAATCAAGATTCAACACAAGGTGGAATTGTTCTTGGTGACAATAAAACTGAACAAGTTTCATCAGATGGATCAAATCTTTCTTTAGATGCAAACAATGACATTATTCTTAATCCAGGAAGCACATATGCCTATATTGGTACACCAACTATCGGTGGAGAAACAAGAATTGCTACTTGGGACTATGTGACAACATCTGTTGGAACTGGTAGCAATGGAGAAGTCACAAGATGGACTCCAAACTTTACAGCAACTGGTTTAACATTTACTGGATCAGGTGCTACACATCCAACATATAATTCACATTATGTTAAGAATGGTCGTATGGTAAGTTTCTGGATTGCAATTGATCTTGCTACCGTTACAAATTTTGGTACTGGACAATATAAAACAGAACTTCCATTTTCTCCACTAACTGGAACAATGAATCACTTCCAAGCATGGGCAAATGTTGATCCAGCAATTAATCCAGATATCGCAGGACACGTTGTTTTGCAAGCAGATCATTTAGCAGATACAGATGTTCTTGATTTACATTACTTAAAGCAAGCAGGTGGAGCAAATTCTCCATTAATGGAAGCACTTTTTGTTCAGGGTACTCCAGCAACTTTAACTACATCAAGCAAGATTTATATCAACGGTACTTACATAACTGCTGAGTAGTCTCAAATAATGGTATAATAAATCTTATGACTCCACAAGACTGGGCTGCATTTATTCTTACAGTACTCACCATAGGTGGAGTTCTAGTAGGCGTTATTAAATTTCTTATTAAACACTACCTTAGCGAACTTAAGCCAAATTCTGGATCATCGCTAAAAGACTCTGTTAATCGCTTAGAAGAAAAAACTGACAAGATGTTTGATCTTTTGATTGAACATATCAAAGATCATAATAAATAACTACTATATATAATATATAAGATATCTTAAAAACCTTATTAGTTAGTTATTCTTTTCTTTATATATTTTAAGTATACACTATCAATACCCTGGCCTATTAGGATAAATCGGACATTTAGGAATATTACTACTATAACAATTTTGTAACAATTAAATATATAACAAAAGTTTATATACTCTGGGTATTTTTAATAATATAATGTATAATCATACTGATTGGCCTCTAGGTTGCTCTCTACCCACCCCACTGCCCCTAGAGGTCAATCCCATTTATTATGGTATAATCAATCATATGTGCTCACCTACAATAGAAAAATTTGGGGCCACCCCAGCAAATATACAATGGACTGTTGTTCGTGGTGATTCTGCTTCATTCACCGTATCTCTTCTTGAAAATGATGAAGTTACAGAGTTTGATACAGAAGGATGGACATACTCTGCAACAGCCTATGATCCAACCTCAGACGTTTTAGATGACCTTCCAGTAACAATAGATGGAAGTGTTATTACTGTTACAGCTCCCGCAGAAGTTACAGCAAACTGGGGAACAAAATACAAGTCAGTAGTTGCAGAACTTTCATTTGACTTACAAGCAAAAGTTCCAGATGGTGGTTCAACAATAACCTGGACTCCAGTAATCGGAACCATATGTGTTCTTGGAGACATTACTCCAGTAGGTAGTTTATGATAATTAAAATTAAAGACACTAACCCTAAACTGCCTCCAATTATTAAAATAAATGGTACAGTATTTAAAGTAAAGAAGTAGCAATCTAATGGCTGTGTCTAAAAACATGGATTCGCCAATCAAAAAATCTAATTATGCTTCTAAAGTAGAACAATCACAAGAATCAACTTTATCTTTTCTTCCAGTTCCTGGGCCACAAGGTGAAAAAGGACCTAAAGGAGAAACTGGACCACAAGGATTGCAAGGTATCCAAGGTGAAAAAGGTGACAAAGGAGATCCTGGCAAAAATGGAAAAAATGGTTTAGATGGAAAAAGTATTTTATCTCCTTCAGAACAGATGATTGGTTGGGGGTATTATGAAAATGATAATTTTAAAGAACAAAGAACTGGAATAGATAAAGGCGAAGACGGATGGGTAAATCTTGTGCTAAGGGGTATTTCTAATAATTCCAATGAAAAATATTTACCAAAAGGAAATGTATCTTTATGGAATAAAACAACCCAAAAATTAAATCTTAAAACTCTTAACACTGGTTCTATTGTAACAATTTGTTATAATATATCTTTAACAACTTATATGACAAATACTGAGGTTTGGTTTAAAACATTTTTAAATGATGACAATATTTCTCCGATATCTTATGTTGGTAATTTAAAATACCAGTATGATTATGATTTTTCTGTTCAGCAAACTATTTTTGTCGGGGATGAAAAAATACAATATTTTGGAGCAATACCCCAAATAAGAACAGATAATCCTTGTGAGGCAATACTTAAATCCCTATATGTTTATGTATCTTAATATATGCTATAATACATTAATAGGGCTAACCACCCTTAATATTACCAAACAAGGAGTAATTTATGGCAAATTATGCGGTAATTGATAACGGAACAGTTATTAATGCAATTGTGGCAGACTCAAAAGAGATCGCCGAAGAAATTACAGGCAAGACCTGTCTTGAATATACAGAAAAAAATCCAATGGGTATTAATTGGTTTTGGCACAATGAAGCAAATGCTTATATCCCACCAGCTAACTACCCGTCATGGATATATAATGTAACAGTAAAAGCTTGGGAAGCTCCAGTACCTATGCCAACAGAAGAAGGCAAGGGTTTTGAATGGAATGAAGAAACCGAATCTTGGGACTCATTTAATCTACCTCTAGAAGAGTAATTAAATGGCAACCACAATATTTCCAGAAGTAACTACTAGTTCACAAAGTACTGTAGCAAATTCAATTACAGCAGCAGCTGCAAATACAATATACGTTGGAACAGTTTCTTTATCTGCGGGTATATACACAATAACCTGTATTAGTTCAACAATTGCAGTATTATCATTTTTTGACTCAAGTGATAATTATATTGGCCAAACTAAAACATCATCTGGAACTGTAACATATAATCTTGCTACTGCTGCATCAAAAATTAGATATTCTATAGATACTGGAACAAATATTATTATTTCAGTTCAGCTAACAGGAAACTCTGTTGTTTCAAATAGCACAAGCGGAACACTTGACACAATTACTTCATCGCAAACATATAATCAAACAGGAAGGTTTTATGTTGTTGCTATCGGCGGAGGTGGAGGAGGAGCTTCTGGGCGAGGTCCATCAGGAGCTAACTATGGTGGTGGCGGTGGATTTGCGGGAACAATAACTGAAAAATGGACAAATACAAATACAGCAACATCCATAACAATTGGTGCAGCAGGAAATGGTGGAGGACCAAGTTTAACAAATAACTCTGGTGGTTTTGTTGGTAATGCTGGAGGACAAACATCTTTTGGGAATGCAGTAGTTGCTTCTGGTGGTGCTGGAGGTTTAATTGCACAAACTACACCATCAAATCCTGGAGCAGATGGAAATGCTGTAAGTTTATATTCTAATATTGTAATTAATCAGGGAAGTACTGGAAATGGCGGGGCTGGACACGCAGGAAACTTTGCTGGAGCAGGAGGCGGAAGTGGAACTCCTGGAAAAGGCGGAGGTGGTGGTAGCCCTAATACTCATAATGGCTCTGCTGCTACAGGATACGGTTCTGGCGGTGGTGGCGGTGGTGGAAATGTTAATGGTATTTCTGTAACTGGCGGTGCAGGATCTGCTGGAATAGTTTATGTATTAAGAGGAGCATCATAAAATGGCCACAACAGTTTTTCCAGTAGCGGGATCATCATCAATTCCACAACTTAGACATACAGTAACTAATAGCCAAACCATAACAACAAATAATAGTGGTGGTTTTACTGGGTATGCAGTTGTTATTGGCGCAGGTGGCGGCGGTGCAGGTGGAGGTGGAAATACAGGTGGCGGCGGCGGAGGCGGCGGTCAAGGGTATATGTATCCTATAGCAAGTCTTGATGCAAATATTGTTGTAGTTATTGGAGCAGGTGGCGCTGCTGGAACTTATAATGGAAGTAATGGAAATGCGGGCAGTGCAGGAGGATTTTCAAGTGCTGCAGGAATGATTTCAAACGGTGGTAATGGTGGTAATGGAGGTGGCAATACTGCAGGTAATACAACAGGTGGAAATGGTGGATCTGGCGGTTCAGGAGGAGGCTCTGGAGGTGGTAGCAATAATAGTGGCTATGCAGGTGGAAATTCTGGACGTGATGGATATCCTATAGCAGGTGGTGGTGGTAGCGGAACAGTAGGAGCACATCTTTCAGGTGGCGGCGGTGGTGGTGGAAGAGGATACTCTGGCGCTGGTGGTGGTACTGCAGGAGCAGCAAATACTTTTGGTGGAGCAGGTGGTAATGGTGGTGGAGTAGGCGCAGCAGGAACTTTAGGTGGCGGTGGCGGTGGCGGCGAACGTGCTGCCGCTGGCGGCGCTGGCGCATCAGGAATTGTTTATATTTATTATTAAAAAATGAAATTATTTGCAATTATAAAAGATGACATTGTAACGGATGGTTGGTTTGCAGAATCTTATGAAGAAGCTGTAAGTGATAATCCAGAATCAACGGTAGTTGAAGTTACACTAGAAAGTGGAACTTGGACTATTGGGGATAAGTATAATAAAAAAATTAGTGTATAATAGCACTATAAGTGATCCACGATAAAAGCGGGGACACGACTAATAGAAAAGGTAGAAATAAATGGCTACAACAACTAAGGCGCTTGCTCGTGCAGCAGCAGCAACAACCTCAACAACACTTTATACAGTTCCAGCTTCAACAACTGCGGTAGTTACAAATATCGTAGTTACAAATACAGCAGCCTCATCAGCAACATTTACAATTAAGCTTGATGGAGTAGACCTAGTTTCAGGTTCAACTCTTGCTGCTAACTCATCAGCATTTTTTGACCTAAAACAGGTACTTGCTACAACTAAAATTATTGCGGGATTCGCATCAGCTACAACTGTAAACTTTCATATTTCAGGCGTAGAAATAGCATAATAGTAAGATAAAGGAGTAAATAATGGCTCTAAATGTGTTTCCAGTAGCAAGCTCATCTTCATCATCAAGCACAATTGCTAAAACTGTTATTGCCGCAAGCGCAAATACAATATATGGCGCTAGTGCATCTCTTGCTGCTGGAACTTATACAGTTACATGTGTAAGTTCTACTAATACAGAAATTACATTTTGGTCAGGTTCCTCAAAAATAACTACAGCAACTACCGTTTCAGGATCAGTATCAGTTAATCTTGCAAGCGCTGCAACTAGAGTTACTTATTGGACAAATACAGGTTCTTCTATTGTTATCAATATTCAGTTAACTGGAGAGCCATTGACTTATGCTGCAAGTGGAACACTTGATACAATTACAACATCAAGATCTCCGTATACAAGAACAGGTACTGCATATGTTGTGGTAGTTGGAGGTGGAGGTGGAGGTGGTCCATCTTGGGCTAACGCAAGAGGACCTGGCGGTGGTGGTTCAGGTGGAGTGGCATCTGGTGTAGTTTATCTTAATGGCACAGACAATATTGTTATTGGCGCAGGTGGTAATGGTGGAATTTTTAATGCTAGCAACACTCAGGGAGCTACCCAAGGAAATTCTGGTGGAACTTCTTCAATAGGAAATATTTCTGCTACTGGCGGAGGTGCTGGAGGAGGTTCTTGGAATACTTCAGCAGGTGGTGGTGGTGGAGGTGGAACACCTGGTGGTGGAGCAGGAGGAAATGGTTCAGCAAATACAGGTGGTGCATATAGCGCAGGTGGAAATGCTGGCACAGCAAGTAGTGCTCCAACATATACATTTGTTAAAAGTGGAACTACTGGCGGTGGCGGCGGTGGCGGAACTGGTGCAGGTGGAGGTTCAGGTATAGGAACTGGCGGTTCTGGCTCTGGAGGAGGAACAGGTTATGGATCTGGTGGAGGTGCTCACGGATGGGATACCTATAGTGGTGCAGGAGCACAAGGCGTAGTTTATGTTTTATATGATGTTTGATTAATAAAAAAAATACCCCCAAGGCATATAGCCAAGGGGGATTTTTTATTTGTATTTAAATGTTATGTGGGAACTTCTTCATCCACATCTTGGTTTTGGCTGTTATGCCGTGCCAAGCAGACCAGTTCTTACCACCGTTGCTCATATGGTATGCAATTTTTGCATTAATGACTGGATTCAATAGATCAGAATTTGTTCTAAGGTTAAACTTATCACGACGTTCTGGACCTAGATCACTAATCATATTAATCTGAAATAACCCATAAGAGTTATCTCCTGTTTTTTTGTTTCCATTAAATCTAATTGGTTGTCCATTAGATTCTTTTTTTGCTACTGCCCAGGCCTCTTGCAAGTCCCGTCCTTTAAACCCTACTGCCTTTAGAACTAACACCAAATCCTTGTCTGAAAGAGTTGCTGCATTTTCATACTTTTTTAGTATTTTTGCCTTAGAAACCAAAAAAACCGCTTTAGGGGCGGTAGATTCTTTTAAGACAGACTTACTTAGTAAATTATTCTTGGTAGATGCATTTGCATTATTTGCAAAAATAGCAGATGTAACCACCAACAACATTACCCCAAACCACACTTTTGTTTCTCTCATAGTTTTTACCTCCTAAGAAACGAATGAGACCTTTTTGGTCTCATAATCTAGTATAACACAATCTACTACCCAGTACAACTTTAATGTCCGAATTGTCCGTTATAATTATAACTTTTTTATAACAAAATATATTATTACTTATTATGATATAATAAAAGAACTATGGCTACATATAGAGGGCAAGAAATCAAAGATGCTTATGATGTTGGTTTAAGACCACCAATCGTTAGTTGGACTGTTGTTAGAGGCGATACCGCTGCATTTAGAGTTTATACAACAGATGATAATAAAGATCCATTAACTATTGCTGACTGGAATATTCTTTGTGAATTCCGCCGTCCAGATAAAGCAGGAGATTTTACACAAGATTCAGCAGGAACTATTTTTACTATTGTTCCTGCTCCAACAGTAAATGACGGTGTAGGAGAATTTACAGTTTCTTTAACTGCTGCACAAACAGTTCAACTTCAAACAGGAGATGTTTTTGATGTTGAATTAAGTGATGCAGATAGAGTCTGGACAGTTTGCCAGGGTAAAATGATAATTATTGAGGATGTAACTGACTAATGGCAACTGCTGTAATTATTGATGATTACAGAAATAGAACTACAATACCAACTGCCGTAAATCATCCAATAACACAAATAAAATATTCTGCACCTTTAACGGTAATTAACTCAATACTTCCGTTTAGAGTCAGATTTACTACTATTGGGATTGAAGGATATTCTCCTAATAATCCCCCAGGAATTGGTATCCAGGTTATTGGATATTCTAACTGGATTATCTAATAATCTGATATAATTCATTTATAAACCCGAAAAGGAGCAAATCAAATGGGCGTAAATATATCTGGAAAAGGTGTCCTATCGGGACTTGCATCTCTGGTAGCAGGAGCATTTAATTTATTAGCAACAAAGATAATTGGATATACAAAAGTTGGTGGTGGTGGAAGTTCTTATTATACAACACGGGTAGAGTCAACCGTAGATGCTGTAGTTGGCTCAGCAGATTATGCTTTATGGAGATCTTTAGATAAAGGGAAAAACTGGGAAGTTCTTCCAAGCAATACATATTTTAGCAGATTTGCGTATTTTAAGGGTAAATATTATGCAATACAGCCTTATAATTCACCTGGATTTGCATTTACTAGTAACCTTTCTGGAATAAGTTCTGATTGGTCAAGTGTAATTCTTCCAAATGATGAAGGATATTTATCTACATCAGTTGATCTAGATAACATGTTTACCTATTTTGATCAAGGATTAGAAACATTGGCAATTCATAAATCTAAGAATTTAGGAAACAACGTTTATGAGACTAAGTTATGGACAACTACAAACGGATCTTCTTGGACTGAAGAAATAATTCCAACAGCGTCAAGTGTAGCTGTTATAGCAAAAAATGATCGTATATTTTACATAGATTCATTTTCTAAAACTATTCATAGTAAGTATAATGGCACATGGTATTCTGAAACATATTCTCCAAACTTCGGCCCATATGATATTAGTCCAGATAATGTATTTGGATCTAACCTTTATCTTTTGGCAGAATCTGGTGGACAATATTCAATTGTAAAATATGGTCCAAATTGTGAACTAGTTGGTACAGACTCTATTCAACTTGTAAGTGAGTATGGACAGCAAGGAAATATAGCAACATTCTTAATAGATCCTATTTCTGGTCAATTAGTTATTATAAGTATAATTTCAGAGGGATCAAATAATCATTTTTATAGAACAACAAACTATGGACAAAATTGGACAAAAACAGCAACCATTGCATATAATAATCAATTTGGACAACTTTCTATTGATGGCTATTTTGAATATATTGATTCACTTAACACAATTATTGTAACAAGATCTGGTAATGGTAATAATATATGTGCTTCTTCATCAGATTCTGGGCAGACTTGGACAGTTGGAAATGTTAACAGTAACTTTTCCTTTTATTCAGCACCACAAGATTTTAGAGTTGTACCAATTAAAACTCTTGTTGAAACACAAATATCTATTGGCGACCAAGGATCAGACGGAGCAGAAATTCTTGCTCCAATAGATGTATATACTGTTCCACCAACTAAGACAACTAATATTGATCAGATAACAATTAAAAATAATTCTGCTAATACAATTACTTATGACCTTGCAGTTCTTGATGCGGGTATTCAATTAACTGATCAAAATTCTATTATAAACGATCAAGTAATTCTTGCTGGAGAAACAGCAACTATTACAAGCATAACAACACCGATGACTCTTGGACAAAGAATTGTTGTTTTTCCTTCAGCAGTTGATGTTGTTGAAGTTAAAGTTTACGGCACTGAGTCATAAACACAATCTATAATTTAAATTTAGGATATATATGTTTAGAATGTCGCTATATGCTCATCCGCATGTAAGGCGGTCAGAATCTTATTTTGGGTATGCATACGCATACAATGAAATAAATAAACACTTAAGAAAATATGAACATGACGGAAAAACACTTAATATTGACATAAACTCTCCAAAATCAAAAACACAACTATATTTTGGATCGCCTGATGGATTTTTTTATGAGCATCAATACAAAATACAAATGACTCAATGGGAATCAACTCTTGTTCCTCCACATTGGGTAGATCACGCAAAGCATTATGACGAGTGGTGGACCGCTAATAAATTTGGTGCAGATGCTTTTATTAATGCTGGAATTCCTGCGGAAAAAATACATGTATTTGAACATGGAGTAGATTCATCGCTATGGACCCCTAAAAAAAGGGGCACAAGAGATACAATAAGATTCCTACATATAGACTCAGGATCACCTAGAAAACGTGGCAGCTTGGCTGTAGAAGCCTTTAAAAAGGCATTTGGGGATAATCCAGACTATGAAATTACCTTAAAATATAGTCATCATGCAGCATCAGAGCAAGACTGGTTTGACGAAAAAATATTAGCTAATTACGGAGAATGGCAAGACATTAATGTTCGCCATATTAAAGAAAATTTAACTTTAGAACATCTAATAAGTTTATTTCATTTTCACGATGTTTTAATTTATCCATCAGAAGGAGAAGGTTTTGGACTTATTCCTCTTCAAGCCCTTGCTACTGGTATGCCAGTGATATCCACCTCTGATTGGTGTTCATATGACAAATATTTTCAAGGGAATATAATTGAGTCACACAGAGGAATATCTGATGTAGTAGAGACATACACAAGATATGGAGATGTGATCCTTCCGCATTTAGATTCTATGGTTGATTTAATGAAACATGCAGTCAATAATTTTGAAAACCAAGCCAATATGTTTTATAATCAGATATCAACCGTAGCAAAAGATTATGACTGGCAACATAGAACAAATATGGCTATTGACTCTTTAGTAGATAGAATAGGTATAGATATGTTTGAAAATTCAGGACGTTTTCAATGAAATATACAATCATGCATGTAGATAATCGTGCACAAAAAAATATGGATCACAATAAAAAAATACTTAAAGATTTTGAATATCTTGATGGTATAGATTTTGTGAATGGTAATAAGGTTGATGCTTGGAAAATTCTTGAAGATAATGATGTAAATGTTTATGCATGGAACCCTTATGATGGCAGAACTTCCGAAGCTCTACCAGGTGAGTATGGCGTTATGGCTAGTACACTTAATTTGTGGAAGTATATAGTTAACAACAAAATAGATAGGATACTAGTCCTAGAAGATGACATTATCTTACAAAGCGATTTTATTGAAAAATTTAATAAATGTTTAAATGATTTACCAGAAAACTTTGATCTACTTTCTTTGTATTATTTTTCAAATCAAAACTGGGTAGACAAAGATACAGAAATTGGTTCTGGATATATACATAAATCTAACAATCAATACTCTGCAGCTCAAGCAATGGTTTACTCTTATGCAGGTGCAAAAAAACTAATAAAGATTTTAAAAAGAAAAGGCTATGAATATACAAATGATTGTTTTATATACAGGCAAGCTCATGAAGGATTAATTAATTCTTATTCAATTAAAAAAGAAAATGATTATTTTTTAAAGCATGACCATAAAAATATTAAATCTTTAATTGATCCAGATAACTTCAGAAACACAGAGAGTATGTAATAATGAAAATAGCCTACGACTTTGGAGCAAATAACGGAAGCAATATTCCATACTATTTATTAAAATTTGATAAGGTTGTTGCTGTTGAAGCAAATCCCAAATTAACAGAACACATTAGTAAAGAGTATTCTAAATACATTCAAGAAGGAAGGCTATTTGTAGAAAACTGTGCTGTTTCTAATAAAAATGAGATAATTAATTTTTATATCCATAAATATAACAATGTTTTAAGTCAGCTTCCAAAGCCAGATAGTATTGATGATTTTAATGTAGTCAGCATTACCTCTGTAAAACCTTCGGAAATAATAAAAAAATATGGAAATCCAGAATATGTTAAAATAGACCTGGAGCACTCAGATGCAGAAATTCTTTCAGAGATTTTTAATTCAGGAATTTTTCCAAATTATATTTCAGCAGAAGTTCATGATATATCTGTATTTAGTTTATTAACTTATACAGACACATACGGTTCTTTTAAAATACTTGATGGACAAAGCGTTTCAGATATATATAAAAACGTAGATATAAATGGAGTTTTGTACAGCTTTCCGTTCCACTCCGCTGGACCAATGTTTGAAGACATTAATCAAAAATCTTTAAATAAAATAGAACTTTTTAATGAGCTATCAAGGGTAGGCTTAGGATGGAAAGATATTCATGCAAAAAGGAACATATTTATATGAAATCAATAGTAACTGGTGGAGCTGGTTTTATAGGGTCAAACCTTGTAGATCAACTTTTAGATCTAGGCCATGATGTAGTAGTTATAGATAACGAATACTCTGAGGCTCATGATCATTTTTATTGGAACAGTAAAGCAAAAAACTATAAACTAGACATCAGAGACTATAAAAATACAAGATCACTGTATGATGGAGTGGACTATGTTTTTCACATTGCTGCAGAATCAAGAATTCAACCAGCCATATTAAATCCAATTGAAGCAGTAAGCATTAACTCTGTTGGAACGGCTACCGTTTTGCAGTGTGCTCGTGAAGCGGGAGTTAAAAAAGTTATATATTCATCTACATCTTCGGCCTACGGGCGTAACCCTATTCCAAACATAGAAACGCAGGCAGATGATTGCCTTAATCCATACTCTGTTTCTAAGGTAAACGGAGAAAAACTTTGTTTAATGTATACAGAATTATTTGATCTTAAAACTGTTATTTTTAGATATTTTAATGTGTACGGAGAAAGACAACCAACAAAAGGTCAATATGCACCAGTAATTGGGTTATTTTTAAAACAAGCAAAAAATAACGAGCCGCTAACAATTGTTGGAGACGGAGAACAAAAAAGAGACTTTACCCATGTATCTGACGTAGTTAATGCAAACATTATAGCAGCAACAACTGAGGCAGATGGTTCTGTTTTTGGTCAGGTATACAATATTGGAAATGGCATTAACTACTCTGTTAACGAGATAGCCAGTATGATATCTGCCAACCAAGTTAATATACCACCAAGACTTGGTGAAGCAAGAGAAACACTTTCAGATACTACCAAATTTAGATCCATTTTTGGCTGGAGTCCAAACATTAATCTTGCTGATTGGATTAAAATCAATAATAGTTTAAATTCATGATATAATTCAGATATGACCCAAGTATCCCTATCTACGGTAAAAACCAAGTTTGAGACTGGGGATCGTCCATCCCAGCAGGACTATGAAGACTTAATTGACACTACCGCTGGGCAGGCCACAAACCTTGGATCTTTCGGTAATAACGAAAATACAATCAACGGTATTGAGAGCATTACTGTAATAGATAATTTTGATGCCACACAATGGAGAATGGTAAAATATCTAGTATCCATAAAGAAGACTTCTGGTGGCGATAATAAATTTTACGCCACAGAAATGACCATATTAGTTGACGGTACAAATGTATCTGTTAGTGAATATGGAACTATAGACACCGATGGGAATATTGGCACCATTAGCGTCTCCAGGGTTAGTAACACAGTTGCCCTCAGTGTTACTCCAACCCCAGGAATCACCCCTATAACCGTACGTTATGCACGTATTGGTTTGAAGGCTTAATTTAAGGAGATAAAAAATGGCAACAATTAATAAAGATTTTAAAATTAAAAATGGCTTGGTAGTTGGAGGCTCAACAGCAACTGTAAATGGAAACCAAATCCTTACAGAAAATGCAAGTGATCAATACATTATTAACCTTATTGGCGGAGAAGCCTTTATCAAATCAGTAGATACAAATACTTTTGATGTAGATGGTGCAGGCAATCTTACAGTTAAGGCAAATGTATTTGATGCATACGGATCAGCTTCAACAGCAGAAACAAATGCAAATACATATACTGATACAGCTCTAAACTACTATACTCCAACAGCAAGCCTTGATACAGCAATCACTGGCTATGGATATCTTAAGTCAGCAGACCTTATGGGATATGCTACAGAGTCATTCGTTACATCTCAAGGCTATTTGGTTTCATCAGATCTGACTGGTTATGCAACAGAGACTTATGTTGGAAACCAAGGATTTATTACTTCTGCAGCTCTTACAGGTTATGCAACAGAATCATACGTAGGTTCACAAGGTTTTGCAACAGAGTCATTTGTAACAAGCCAAGGATACTTAATTTCATCTGATCTTATAGGGTATGCAACAGAAACATATGTTGGAACAGAAATTTCTACTCATGCAGGATTAACATCAACACACGGTGTAAGTGGAAATATTGTTGGAACAACAGATACTCAAGATCTTTCAAATAAGAGAATCATTGATACACTTTACTTTACAGATGGTGTAACGGTTGCCAATGAAGGTGAAATTGCTGTTCGTGCAGTCAGCCATGACTTTAATATTCAGGCTAACTACGGAGACCTTCACCTTAAAACAGTAGCAACAGGTTCAGATGTTCAAATTACATCACAAGATGGAGACATTCTGCTTAATGCGGATGGAAAAGCATATTACGGTACTGCTTCAGCAGAAAACGAAATTGCTACCCATGGATATGTTGATAACGCAATATCTGGTCTTGATTGGAAGCAATCAGTAAATGTTCTTGCAAATGCAAACGTAGCACTAACTGGCTCTATACCGCTATCAATTGATTCACACGAACTTACTGATGGCTACCGTGTTCTTTTAACAGCACAATCAAATACTTCACAAAATGGTATTTATGATTTCTCAGTTTCTGGTAGCTCATATACACTTTCTCGTTCAACAGATGCAGATGCATATTCTGAACTTGTTGGTGCAGCAGTTTATGTTATGGAAGGAACTCAGTATGGGTCAACTTCTTGGGTACAAGGAAACCATTACCTATCTGACTTCACAGGACAAACATGGACACAGTTCTCAGGTCAAGGTTCTGTAACAGCAGGCTCAGGTATTATAGTAAACGGTCTTGAAGTTTCAATTGATCGTACAACTGTTGATGACTGGTATGATGCTTATGGTTCAGCAGCAGCAATTACCCCAGCATCACTTGGTCTTGGAAATGTTGATAACACATCAGATGCTAATAAGCCAGTTTCAACTGCTACACAAACAGCACTTAATCTAAAAGCAAACGCAGCAAATCCAACACTTACTGGCTCACTAACTCTTGACGGTACTGGTGATTTTACGGTAAATGCTGATGCTGGTATTATTCTTCAGCCAGGGACATTTGCATACCTTACTTCTGCAACTGCAGCTAATAAAATTGCAACAGAAGGATATGTTGATGATGCAATCGCTGGAGTAACAGTTGACTATGCAGCAATGGCTGGAACATACCTTGATTGGTCTGGAACTCAGTTTGATGTAAATGCAACAGATCTTATATCTGGTGCTGGAATTGCAACTGAAACATTCGTTACTACTCAAGGATATCTATTACCAGTAGATCTTACAGGATATGCTACAGAGTCATTTGTTACAACTCAGGGATACCTGACATCAGCAGATCTTACAGGATACGCTACAGAAACATACGTTTCAACAAATTATGTTGCATCGGTAGATCTTGATACAAACGTAGCAGCACTTGGTTATGCTAAGACTGTAGATCTTCCTACACAGTATACTGATCAAGATGCACTAAATGCAATTAATGGATCAACAATTACACCACTTAGTGTTGAGATTAATGGATGGCGTAAAGAAGAAGCAGCACGTATTACTATTGCAAATGCTTCAACTGCAAACCTTCATTCATTCTCATATCCATACGAGTCAGCAAAATACCTTGTTCGTGTAGTTGGCTGGGATGCTGGAGTTAAGCACTCACAAATCACAGAAATCCTTATGACAGTTGATGGAAATAACAATATTGCTATCACAGAATATGGAAATGTTTATACATCAACAGATCCACTTGCATCATTCTCAGCAACGTATGATTTAGGTAACTATATTCTAACTACAACAACTGCAGTAGCAGGCTGTGAAGTAATTGCAGCAGCAACAATGCTCTCTTGGGCAGACTAATTAATTAAGGGGACACTAAGTGGCAACGATTGACAAAGACTTTAAAGTAAAAAATGGGTTGGTCGTTGCCCTTGGTGGATCTTTTGGCGGTACTGTAACAGTAGGGACTCCTACCCTTGGAACTCATGCAGCAACAAAAGAATACGTAGATGGTAAATTTACCAGTGTAGTAATACCTACAGAGTCAGAAGCTCCTGCAAATCCAGTTGATGGACAGTTCTATTTTAATATAACTACTCGCCACTTATCCGTATATTCTACAGATGCTGATGAGTGGATAATGATCGCTACTTTTGATGACACATATAATCTTAGACAGCATATTCACGATACCGCAATTGACGGCACTGGACTTATTGTTACAGTATTCCAAGATGCAGGGTTTTATGATGCTATTTTTTCTGCCACAGTAGATGGTGGATCTTACAATACAGAGGTCTTTGATCAGACTTTTGATGGCGGAACACCAATAGATAACTTTAACTAATTATCTGATATAATACTATAAGACACCACTGGAGGATATAAATGGCAACAAGAATGCAACAGCGTAGAGGTACCGCTAATCAGTGGATATCTACAAATTCAGGAAATGGCCCTATCCTTTCCGCTGGAGAAATTGGCTTTGAATCAGATACAAATAAGTTTAAAATTGGCGATGGTGTAAATCACTGGGTAGACCTTACATACTTTACCGATGCTGCAGAACTTGCAAATATTATTGATGGTGCACCAGCACTTCTTGATACACTTAATGAATTAGCAGCAGCAATTGGTGATGATCCAGCCTTTATGACAACTGTTGCAACAAATCTTTCTAACCACCAATCAGACACCACAAATATTCACGGTATTACAGATACAGCAGAACTAGCAACTAAGACATTTGCAGCAGAACTCCTCACAAATGCTACAAAGTCTAATATTACAATTACAGGCGATAAAAATGGTCTTACCATTACCGCTGAAAATGGAGTTGCAGACTCTACAACTGATAACCTTACAGAAGGCTCAACAAATAAATATTTCACTGACGAAAGAGCACAAGATGCAGTTGGAAATGCTGTAGGAACTGGTCTTACTTACACAGATTTAACTGGTGAGATTAAGGTTGATACAACTACAATTGCAACACAAGAATATGTTGATAGTGCGGTAAGTGGAGCAGAAGTAGATCAGTCAACTCTTGCTGGAGCAGGTATTGATTGGACTGGAACCCAGTTTGCAGTAGATACAACAACAATTCAGGCGGTTGTTACTGGTGTTTCAAACACAGAAATTGGATACCTTGATGGAGTTACATCAGCAATCCAAACTCAGATTGATGGAAAATCTGCAACTGGTCATGGACATACAGCATCAGATGTTTCAGATTTTAATGAAGCAGCACAAGATGCAGTTGGTAATAGTTTAGGTAATGGTCTTTCTTATAATGATTCAACAGGTGCAATTTCTGTTAATACAACTACAATTCAAGAAAGAGTTTCTGGAGTTTCAGATACTGAAATCGGATACCTTGATGGTGTAACATCTGCAATTCAAACCCAATTAGATGCTAAATTGCCAAAATCTGGCGGAACTATGACTGGCGCTATTGCTATGGGTTCAAGCAAAATTACTGGCCTTGGAACACCAACTGCAGATACAGATGCAGCAACTAAACTTTATGTTGATAACGTAACTGCTGGAATTAACTTCCACCAAGCAGTACATGTTGCAACAACTGCTAACCTTTCAGCAAACTATAATAATGGAACAGACGGAGTAGGAGCAACACTTACTGCATCAGCAAATGCTGCTTGGCCAACAATTGATGGACATAGTTCATTTACTCAATATGACAGAATTCTTGTTAAGGATCAAACAGATGCCAAACAAAATGGTATTTATATTCTTTCAGATCTTGGAAGCGGATCATCTAAGTGGATCTTGACTCGTGCAACAGATGCAGATAATAATCCATCAGGAGAAATGAAAAATGGAGATTTTGTCTTTGTTTTAAATGGTACAACAAATGCATCATATGGATTTGTTAATAATTCAGCAACAAACCCAATTGTAATTGGCACAGATAATATTACCTATACAACATTTAATGCTGCAAAAACAATTGTTGCTGGAAATGGTTTACAAGAAGCAACACCAGGAACATTATCAATTGATACTGCTATAACCGCAGATATTTCAACAGCACAAACTCTTACAAATAAAACAATTTCAGGTGCAAGCAATACTCTTACAGTTCGCCTTGCAAATGATGTTACAGGAACTCTTCCAGTAGCAAATGGTGGTACAGGAATTACAGCATTAGGAACAGGCGTTGCAACATTCCTTGGTACTCCTTCAGCAGCTAATCTTGCAGCAGCAGTTACTGATGAGACAGGCTCTGGAGCACTTGTATTTGCTACTTCTCCAACACTCGTAACTCCAATTCTTGGAACACCACAATCTATAACTCTTACAAATGCAACTGGCCTTCCTCTTACAACTGGTGTAACTGGAACTCTTCCAATAGCAAATGGTGGTACAGGTGCTACAACTGCTATGACCGCAGCAACTGCATTACTTCCTTCACAAACATCTAATTCAGGGAAATACCTTACAAATGATGGTGCAGGAACTCTTTCTTGGGCTGCTGTATCAGGTTATTCAGCCCCAACACTTGGTTCAACATCCATTGCATCAGGTGCAACTGTTACAACAATTGCGGGACTAACACTTTCAGGTGCAACTCTTACTGGAACTTCTACAATTACTGGAACTGGTGATTTTCTTATCAGTGGTGATACAAATGTTAGAATTGTTCCAGCATCAGGAAGCAATGCTTATGTTGGAGCAGCATCATCAGCTAACATAATTACAACTGCTGGAAATACTCAAACCCTTACAAATAAAACACTTACAAGTCCAACACTGACTACTCCAGCTCTTGGAACACCAGCATCTGGTGTTATGACAAATGTAACTGGATTGCCATTAACATCTGGTGTAACTGGAACTCTTCCAATTGCTAACGGTGGTACTGGAGCAACAACACAGGCAGGAGCAGCAAATGCAGTTCTTCCTTCACAGACTTCAGCAAGTGGTAAGTACCTAACATCTGATGGAACTAACGTATCATGGGCAACAGTATCTTCATACTCAGCCCCAACACTTGGTTCAACATCAATTGCATCAGGTTCAACTGTCACAACAATTGCGGGACTTACAAAACTAACATCTGCAGCATATACATCACTTGATGCAAGTGGATATGAACAAGATGTAACGCTAATGAATATAATGGGAGCTTGGTAATCTGCCATGGCACCAAATTCATTTAGTGGGGTAGGGTTCTTAGCAGGCTATTAAAAGTGACTGAAAACGGTATTGAAGCAATTGAGTAACCTGTTACAAAAACAGAAATAGAAAACTCTTTACCAACAGATATACTAAAATAAAGGTTTTCAAGTAAACAATGGTATAATTACCTTAGTTTACATATCTAGGAGGATAAATGGGTCAGTCAATATTTCCAGAAGTATTTTCGGTATCTAGTCCTTCATTAAAGCATACAGTAACATCCACTACTGCTTCTATAGGAATTTCAAGTTCAGCAAGTTTTGTTTATGCATTGGTTTATGGTGCAGGCGGCGGTGGAGGTGGTGGTGGCGGTACTGGTGGTGGTACTGCTGGTACAGGCGGTGGCGGCGGCGCAGGCGGAGTAAGTTTTGGTTATGTTCCAGCAGTTCAAGCAGCAACAATTGGAGCAGGTGGAAATGGTGGAGCAGGTGGTTCTGGCGCAAATGGTGGTCAAGGTGGCACTGGTGGAACAACTCAATATGGTTCTTTAGTTTCAACTGGTGGTGGAGGAGGAACTGGTGGTATAGTGCCTACTGGTGGTTCAGGAACTGGTGGAACTGCAGGAACTCCTTCAGGTGTTGCTGGATCAGGAACTACTCCTGGAACAGCATATAAAGCTTTAGAAAATTTTTCAGCAGCAAGTTATGCTTCAGGTTCAGCAGGTGGCGCAGGATCAGTAGGTGGTACTGGTGGCGCAGGAACTGCAGGAAAGCCTGGAATTGTTTATATTTTTTATTAAAATAGACAAAACAAAACAGTAGATGCTATACTGTAACTATGGTAAATATAGTCTTTACAAATACTAGTAATTTTGATGATATTGAAAAACCACAACCTGCAAGTAAATTTGTACCAGAGTGGTATAAAAATGCAGATTCATATATAGGTGGAAAGAAAAGACCAGATGGACAAGGTGGAGCAACTTCTACCATTAAACGCTGTATGCCAGTATTTGATGCAATAAATGCAGGATATATTATAGTATCCCCTGCAGATATTTATGTTTCAATTAAAGAAGGAATTCAATTCTTTGAATGGTCATCTCTTGATTTAATTAAATTTCATCCTATTGAGCAAGCCTCAAACCATCCATTACGTAAACCACACGCCTATCCTAAATGGACAAATCCTTGGGCCATTAAGACACCTAAAGGATATTCAACAATGTTTGTTCAACCAATGCATAGAGATTCAGTTTTTACTATTCTGCCTGGAATTGTGGATACTGATGAATACTATGCCCCAGTGAATTTTCCATTTGTTATTAATGACCCAGAATTTGAAGGGCTTATTCCAAAAGGAACTCCTATTGCACAGGTAATCCCATTCAAAAGAGACTCCTGGAAAATTGAATATGGCAAAGAAAAAGATTTAATAGAGCAAAATAAAATATCTACAAAACTTCAAACAAGATTTTTTGATAGATATAAAACTATGTTTAGACAAAATAAAGAATATAAATAAAGTTTATGCGGTACTTTTGTTTGTATAAAGTACTAACTATAAAGTAAAGATTTACACGTTCTTATTGAGCGTGTTTTTCTTTTTAAAGTGTGTTATACTTAGGTACTACTTCAGAAATCATGAAGTACTCAATTAATTTTACTTTGAAAGGTACATAAATGTCAGAAAGCGTTTTTTCATTCCGTCTATCAGAAGATTTTGTAAATAAATATTCTACAGTTCCAGCTCCATTTGGTTTTTCAGATGCAGGCTCCAACTCGTTAGGAGAGATTACATTTATTCGCACATATTCTCGTGTTAAAGAAGACGGAACAAAGGAACGCTGGCATGAAGTATGCCGTCGTGTAATTGAGGGTATGTACTCAGTTCAGAAGAATCATGCTAAAGATAATCGTCTACCATGGAATGATAATAAAGCTCAAAAGTCTGCTCAGGAAGCTTTTCAAAGAATGTTTGAATTAAAGTGGACTCCACCAGGCCGTGGTCTATGGGCATTTGGAACACCTATGACTATGGAAAAGCGCAACTCTGCTTCCCTTCAAAACTGTGCAATGGTTTCTACCCGTGATATTGATCGTAATGATCCAGGTGCATTATTTGCTTGGGTAATGGATGCATTAATGTTGGGCATTGGTGTTGGTTTTGATACCCTTGGACAAGATAAACAAATGCCTATTTATGCTCCAACCGAACCAGCATCTATTTATGAAATTCCAGATACTCGTGAAGGATGGGTGGAATCGGTTCGTCTTTTGATTAATTCTTTCCTTCGCCAGAACCAACCTATCCAAGAGTTTAACTATGATCTGATCCGTCCTCTAGGAGCACCTATTAAAGGCTTTGGTGGGGTAGCCAGCGGTCCAGCACCACTTATTGATCTACACACACGCATCCGCAATGTAATCGGTTCTAGAGCGGGAGAAACACTTGATAGTCGTGCAATTGTAGATATTGTAAATCTTATTGGTACTTGTGTAGTTTCAGGAAATGTTCGCCGTTCTGCTACCCTTGCACTTGGCGTTCCACAGGATGAAGATTTTATTAATCTTAAAAATCCAGAGGTATTTGCAGAAAGAAATTCATATGATCCTAAGAAACCAGGTTGGGCATGGATGAGTAATAACTCTATTGCTGCTGAAGTAGGAACAAAGTATGAAGACTATGTTGATTTAATTGCAGATAATGGAGAGCCAGGTTTTATATGGCTTGACGTTGCTCGTAATTATGGTCGCCTTGCTGATGCACCAGATTATAAAGATTCTAGAATTATGGGATTTAATCCATGTGCAGAACAACCACTTGAGTCATATGAACTATGTACTCTTGTAGAAGTTCATCTTAATCGTCATGAGTCTAAAGAAGATTTCTTAAAGACATTAAAGTTTGCATATTTGTATGGTAAGACTGTTACTCTTATGCCAACACATTGGCAACAGACAAACGGTATTATGCAACGTAATCGCCGTATTGGTACATCACTTACAGGTATTGCTGCATTTGCTGATGAACATGGTCTTCCAACTACCCGTGAATGGATGGATGAAGGATATAACACAATCCGTAAATATGATCACCAGTATTCAGAATGGCTATGTGTTCGTGAATCAGTTCGTGTAACAACAGTTAAGCCATCAGGATCTGTGTCGCTTCTTTCTGGGGCTACTCCTGGAGTTCACTGGGGACCTGGTGGAGAATTCTATCTCCGTGCTATTCGCTTTGGCGATCAAGATCCAATGCTTCATTTGTTTAAAGCAGCGGGATATAAAGTTGAACCAGATCTAGTATCAGCAAATACACAGGTAGTATATTTCCCAGTAGCATCAGGACACAAGCGTTCTGAAAAGCAGGTAAGCCTATTTGAAAAGATTGGTTTGGCAGCAACTGCTCAGAAGTATTGGTCAGATAATGGTGTTTCTGTAACACTCTCATTTGATAAGGAAGAAGAAAAGAAATTCGTTGCTCCAGCACTAAATATGTATGAGGGTCAGCTAAAGGCAGTTTCATTCCTTCCAATGGGAAATAAAACCTACCCACAACAGCCATATACAGAAATCACAAGAGAAGAATATAACGCATATGTTGGAACAATTGGCAAAATTGACTGGTCTGCTATCTATGATGGCAAAGATAATCTTGATGCTGAGTCTGAGAAATATTGTTCAACCGATGCCTGTGAAATCAAGTTGTACTAAAATACTGGTTATTTAAGTACTTATATAATAGGAATATGGTATACTGATGGTTATGGATTCTTTAATCAACCCCGAAACTGGCGAACCAATTGTCAAAAATGTACGTAGACAGGTTATAGAAAAGAAGTATAACTGGGGTCTTTATGTATATAAGAAGGCAAATGGAAAATGGTTTACAGATGGAAATGGCAATGTGCTGAACATAGAGTCAGTACGCAATGATCTTTCAAAAATAACAGAACTTAAAAATGCAGCAAAGCATTATGGGGATGAAGGCGATGGAGAAGCAGTATTTGTTCCAGGCCTAACCAGAATTACTGAAGAAGAGCATTCTGAGCAAATGGATCGTATGAAGCAGGGTCTTATTCCTTCAATGAACGATCTTGGTGCATGGCATGCAGCACAACAAACCCTTAACAAGGCAGGCAAGGACGCATTTAATGAGTAATAGTGATTACATAGAGGCCAGACTTGGCACTACAGAAAAACCAGATAGCCAATTTAAAAATAGCGATCCATTTAATAAGTCATGGGATGAACTAAAATCTTTGGGCGGTATTGAAGAAAACTTTAAACGTCGTATGACAAGACAAGTAAACAAAGCAATGACACAAGAAGGCTACCTTGCTACTAATGCAAACATTAATCTTCTTAGTCCGCAATATCTTGATTCAGCAAACGCAGATCCAAAAGGTCTTAAGGATTCTGGGTCTAAAGCAATCAATCCTGGTTTGGTTTACCGAAATGGCTATGGTCTTTTTGATGTAATTACCCCGCCGTACAATATGTACGAACTTGCTAATTTTTATGATACATCTTTTGCTAACCATGCTGCCATTGATGCAAAGGTAGAAAACGTTGTTGGTCTTGGATATCGTTTTGATGTAACAGATAGAACAATGATGAGTCTTGAAAATAATGCAGACCAAGCAGCAACTGCTCGTGCTCGTAATCGTATTGAAAGAGCAAAACTTGAAATTCGTGATTGGCTTGAATCGTTAAATGATGATGATAGCTTTACACGCACAATGGAAAAAATTTATACAGACCTTCAGGCAACTGGAAATGGTTACATGGAAATTGGTAGAACTGTAAGTGGAGAGATTGGATATGTTGGCCATATTCCATCAACAACAGTTCGTGTTCGCCGTATTCGTGATGGCTTTGTTCAAATCATTGGACCAAAAGTTGTTTACTTCCGTAACTTTGGTGCTAAAAATCAAAACCCATTAACAGCAGATAATCGTCCAAATGAAATTATTCATTTTAAAGATTATTCACCTTTAAATACTTATTACGGTGTTCCTGATATTATTGCAGCATTGCCATCATTAATTGGCGATCAACTTGCTTCACAATACAACATTGATTATTTTGAAAATAAAGCGGTACCAAGATATGTTATTACTCTTAAGGGTGCAAAGCTATCTGCAGACGCTGAAGATAAGATGTTCCGATTCTTGCAGACAGGCCTAAAGTCTCAGTCTCATAGAACCCTTTACATTCCACTTCCTGGAGATAACGATCATTCTAAGGTTGAGTTTGACATGAAGCCAATTGAAAACGGTATTCAAGATGGATCATTTAAAGAGTACCGCAAACAAAATCGTGATGATATTTTAATTGCTCATCAGGTTCCAATATCTAAACTTGGTGGTTCAGACTCTGGCGCTATTGCAGCAGCACTTGCCCAAGATCGTACTTTTAAAGAGCAGGTTTCTCGCCCAGAGCAACAGCACCTTGAAAAGGTAATCAGCAAGATTATCAAGGAAAGAACAGATATTCTTCAGTTCAAGTTTAATGAACTTACCCTTACAGATGAAATTGCACAATCACAAATTCTTGAGCGTTATGTTAAGAATCAGATCATGCTTCCTAACGAAGCCCGTGAAATTCTAGATCTTCCTCAAGCAGATCATGGCGATTCACCGCTTGAACTTAGCCCAAGACAGGCTGCAGATTCAAGAGCAAATGGAAATCGTTCTAGAGATGCTGAACGAACAAATAACCAATCCGATGGCTCTGCAACCATATCTGGACGTAATCCGAAGGGTGAAGGTAGAGCATCTCAATAATTGAGAAAACTCTATAAATATTTGGTATAATGGATTACGATATGAACATAAATAAGGCTTTTTGGACCACTGAAGGCGACAACGTTCGTCTTTCAATGCCCTTTGGCAAGGTAGATGTTGAAAAGAGAATTGTCTCTGGTTTTGCATCTCTTGACAATGTTGACAAGCAATATGACATCGTTACAACAGAAGCATCAATGAGTGCTTTTGCAAAGTTCCGTGGAAACATTCGTGAAATGCATCAGCCATCAGCAGTTGGCAAAATGCTTAATTTTAAAGAAGAAAAATATTTTGATCCAGAGACAAAGAAATTCTATAAAGGAGTTTATGTCTCTACATACATTTCCAAGGGTGCACAAGATGCATGGGAAAAAGTTCTTGATGGAACATACACTGGTTTTTCAATCGGGGGACGAATGAACAAGTGGGACGATGCATATAATGAAGAACTTGATAAAACAATTAGAATTATTAAAGACTATGATCTAGTAGAACTATCTCTAGTAGATTCACCAGCAAATCAATTTGCAAGCATCATGTCAGTTGAAAAAGTTGACGGCGTAGATGTTATTAAAGGTGAATTTGCTGATGTAGTTGTAGAAAATGTTTTTTATGATGAAGAAACAGGAATTGTTCTAACTTCTGATGAAGAAACATACGTTAGCCCAGTAAGCGGTAACGAAATGAAAAACATTGGTTTTGTAGAAAAGAATGACTCAGAAAAAGCAAACATGATAAAGTTCTTAGTTGATAGTGCTAAAGGCATTAATACATCTAAGATTACAAAGGAGGTAAGTCCTATGACAGAAGATACAACCGCAGTTGTTGATGCACCAGTTGCAGAAGCAGAAGCAGTATCAGCAGAGGTCACTCCAGAGGCACAACCAACAGAAGCAGTAGAACCAGCCGCAGAAGCAGAAGCACCAGTTGCTGATGCAGAAAAGTCTGATTCAATTGCTGATGATAGTGCTACATCTTCAACAGAAGATGCAATTCAGGCTCCAGAAGCTCCAGCAGCAGATGATGTTGCAAAGGCTGATGACGTAATTGCAGAAGCAATTACAGAAATCAAGGAATCTGTTACTAATGCCTTTGGCGATCTAGCAGCAACAATTAAATCACTTAGTGATGAAGTTGCTAATATGAAGAAGTCTCTTGATGCCACAACAACTGATGTAAATCAGATCAAGGGTACTTTTAACGAAATTGGAAAGCGAGTTGATTCCGTAGAAAAGGACACAGCTTTCCGCAAGTCTGGCGATCTAGGCGAGATCGTGCAGGAAATGGATGAAAGTCCAGTTCAAAAATCCCTATGGGGCGGACGTTTCCTCAAATTCTCCGACCTATATAACTAACATAAAAATCACTAGGAGGTGAACAATATGTCAGAAGATATCGTAAAAAACTATCCAGGTACTAGCGAAGGCCACACCCATACAGGTGAAGGTTCAGTAGCATCTGGTTCTACCGCAGACGCAGCAGCCATTGTTAATGGTCGTGTTGGCGTTATGGGTAACATTGATGGTGCAAATTACGGAACATCAGGTGCTAATGGAGTAAATCCAGTAGGTACACCTGGCGGTATCCTATTGCCTGAACAAGCTCGTCGCTTCATTGATTATGTGTGGGATGCTACAGTTCTCGCTAAGGATGGACGTAGAGTTACTATGAGAGCCAACACAATGGAACTTGAAAAAGTTAACGTTGGTGAGCGTGTAATTCGTGCAGCAGCACAAGCAGACCCTACATTCACAAATGCAGGCGCAACTTTCTCAAAGGTTGAATTGACTACAAAGAAGATTCGTCTTGACTGGGAAGTATCAACAGAAGCACTAGAAGATAACGTAGAAGGTGGCGCTCTTGAAGACCATCTCGTTCGTTTGATGACAACTGCTTTTGCAAACGACATTGAAGATCTTGCGATCAACGGTGACGGTTCAACAGGAAACTTCCTTTCAATCATGGAAGGCTTCGTTTCAAAGGCACAGGGCGGAGACTCACACGAGTCACTCGTAACTGTTGCTGATAACAACTGGACAACTCCAGTTCTTCAGGATATCATCCTTGCAATGCCACGTAAGTACCGTGCAATCAAGAACAATCTTAAGTTCTATGCTGGTACAGACGCATTCCAAGGTATTGTCAAGAACAACGGTACACTTGCTGATGCAATTGCAGAAGCATTTACACCACGTCTTGGTGGTACTGAGGCTAACCGTCAAGCATACTACGATGGTGGCGCACAGACATTTGGTGGAGCACGTACAACTCGTGTTCTCGGTGTTGAAGTTCAGGAAGTTCCTTACTACCCTGCAGGTTATGTAGATCTTACATTCCCTCAGAACCGTGTATGGGGATTCCAGCGTGATATCACTGTAAACCGTTTCTACCAGCCAAAGAAGGACACAATTGAATACACAGTATTCGTCCGCTTTGGTATCCAGTGGGAAGAACTTGACGCAGTTGCATTTGCAACAGCAGCAAACAATTCATAATCACTGAAATACTTAATAGGGAGGGTAGCGTAAAAACTACCCTCCTTATTCTATTATAGGAGTAATATGTCATATCCAGGATCAGAGCAAGGACACACACACGTTTCTGAAGGTGCAATTGTTACACTCGGAAACCCAGGAGTAATTATTATGGGTCCAGGAGGATTACAAGTTAATACTATGGGCACTCTTGGAGAAGCAAATATGGGTGATACATCAGGCCCAAATGCAGTTAATCCATCTGGAACACCAAACGGAATTCGTCTACCAATGCAAAATAATTTTGGCATAAGAAGACGACGCTAATTCTGGTATAATGACATAGGAGGAATTAATGTCTATTATTGAAGATTTATCTAAAAAGACTGTTATGGAAATAAAGTCTTATGCAAAGAAAAATAACATTGATTTATTTGGGGTAAAAACAAAGATTCACATGCTTGAAGTAATTGCTAGCTGGACTCCAAAAGAAGAATCAGTAGCAGAGCCAAAAGTAGAAAAACCAGTTAGTGAAAAAGTAGCACTTTTTTCAGAGCGTAATATTTTCTGGAATGGTGTTGGAGAAGTCGTAAAAGGCTATAACATTGTAACCAAGGAGGTTTCCGAAAAGTGGCTTACCCACAGCAAGGTTCGCATAGCGACACCTCAAGAGGTAGCAAAACACTACGGTAAATAATCATGATAATTCTAAGACTCCCACCATACCCTATTGACGTAAAATATGATGTTCCAGAACCTAATACAGAATATCTGTTTACTATTGAGAATGCCCCCAAAACTATTGAGGCATCTGAAGTTTTGACATCTGATGCAAATTCACAAATTACTTTTACTCTAACAGGAGATTTTGTAACCTATGATCATGACTATGCTGTAGCTATTTATGAGATAATTGATGGGGTTGCAGAACATATTTTTGTTGAAGATATCCTTAGTATTGTTCGTCCTTATGTTGATCCTAGAACTCTTGGGACAACAGCAACAGAAATTGCAGAAGCACAATATAATGAACGTATTGCTAGAGCAATTATTGATTCTTTAATTAGTCGTGGTTTTACATTTGAAAAGAAAGTTCTTGAGGTTGTTGGCCAAGGAAATGACTATATGCCAGTATGGGAAACAATTTACAAGATTGATAAAGTATACGAGAATGGTGTTTTAGTTTATGATTATCAAGCAGAAACACCAGCACTTGCAGGATTTAACTATGTAATTACTCAAGATAGAACAGCAATAGTAAAAGTTCCAACTGATTCAAGTCAATATGAGCCACAAAATCGTAATGAGAGAAAGCCTTTAAAATATAGAGACGCAGGATCTGACTCATTCTATACTTATGCTCCTTATGAAAATTTTGATAACATGTGGACAAATACTAGAAATCCTGCTGTTTCATTTCCTGAAGGGTTTGACTATATCTTTATTTATGAAGCGGGATATAAAGTTATTCCAAATGATGTACGTGATGCTGTAAATATGCTTATTAATGATATTAAGTGTGGAAAAATAGATCATTATAAATCATATATAAGCGAATACGAGACAGATCAGTTTAAACTTAAATATGATCCATCAAAGTTTTTTGGTACTGGAAATATTTTAGTTGATATTATTCTTGACAAATATGTAACAGACTTGCGTACTCCAGGGATATTATAATGCATGGCGTATCATCAAGTTCATGCGATACAACGGATTTTTTGTATCCAATGCTTGCTGATGTCTACTATGCAATAATCAAACAAAATGAATACGGCAAGGCAGTAAAAGACTGGGTATTTGATAAAACAATTACATGCAATGCACAGCCAATTACAAGAAGAACACAAGAAGAAATGACTCCTGCTGTATTCCTTCAAACAGATGGCAAACTAATAGCAAGATCTAGAACTGATATAAGAACTTCTTCTAACTATGAAAATAATGCAATAACAAACATATTAATTACAAACATAAGACTTCCAGGAGATAACCTTGTTTACAGAGAAACTGCTGGCCCAAGAAGTGGTAGAGGAACAATTTATGAACTTGCTACAATTGAGCCTTTTGTTGGAGGCCTTCAAAGTGTTGAATATTATTACATGATGTGGCGTAGATCCGAAAATCAGACAGTTGGTGACTAATGAGAGTTTCTCTTGACGCTAAAGAGTTTGAAAAGTCTATCATGAATGTAGCAAAATATTCTATTGGATTTTTAGACGGTGCACAAAAAGGTAAGAATGTTTTTTTAAGAAATCTTGGTAAGGGAACAATATTGGCACTAAAACAATATGTTGACGCTGAAGCAAGATCAAACCCAAAAGCTTTACATCATATTTATGAATGGCAAAAAACTGGAAGTCCAAGCGCTAGACTATTTGATTTTGACTATACTGTAAGCAATTTAGGTCTATCAATTAAGTCAACATTTAGACAATCAAAATCACTTTCTCAAGGTTCATCAACACCATTTTATAATAAAGCAAAAATAATGGAAGAAGGAATACCAGTAAAAATTTCTCCCAAGAAATCAAAAGTTTTAGTTTTTGAAGTTAATGGCGATACAGTATTTACAAGTAATGATGTCACAGTTAATAATCCAGGTGGTGACTATGTTGCGGGATCTTTTGAAAAAGTAGTTGATGAATTCTTTAATATTTATTTTAGACAGTCATTCTTATCATCATCTGGATTAAAGTCTTACATAAATAATCCAACCCTCTATAAGAAAAATATTCAAAAGGGGTCAAAGTCTGGCAGGTCTGCTGGAATTGATACTGGATTTAAATGGATAGCAAATGCATACATTGGAGTAGAATAAAACTATGACTTATAACGCAGCCAACGAAACAGGGTTTCCACCTCTTTTCATTAATAAATATATTATTGCCCAGTTAAAAGATTTTGGGATAGTTACGGGTATTGAAGGAATAGATCCAATAGTCCCAGTACAGTCAACAAACCTAGATGATCTATTTGGGGAAATCACAGTCACTGGCGATGCATTTTTAATAGCATATGATAGATTAGCTAGATATAGACAAGATACCATGTACAGACATAAAAGAGAGCAATTGGTTTATACCATTCACTCTTCGGATGACGCTCAGGGATTTAATATAGCAAGAATAATTGCAGAAGCCCTAGATAGAGAAGATGCCGCTGCAGAAGATGTTAATCTGTGGCTTATTCAAAATCCAGATAAGATACCTCCTCTAAATGTATTTTTTCACCGTTTTAAGGTTTTCCAAGTGGATGAGACCAGGGACCTAGTTGAGCTAGGATCTGTCAAGTTTAACTGGCGGGGCAAGTTGATTATTGAGTATGACTACCATACAAAAGACTCCCTGTATACTTAAAAATGCTGTTATAATTAATTTTGAGGAAACAAGCGCCAAACAACTTAATAAACCTATTTAGAAAAAGAGGTGAAAAATATGGCATATAGTCGTGGCACATCCACCAATATTATCGTTGGTGCAGCAGCACTTTTTGTTGCAGACACAACTCTTGATGCAGACGTATTTACCGATTATGCACTTGTAGGATCTGAATCATATAAGACAACTTTGTCAGCTGATACAGACTTTACAAATGTTGGCTACACAATGAATGGTCTTGAACTACAGTTCCAGCCAGACTTTGGTGAAGTACAGGTAGATCAAATTCTTGACGTTGCAAAACTTTACAAGCAGGGAATGCAAGTTAATCTAGCTACTGCTTTCGCTGAAGCTACATTAGAAAATCTTCTTTTGGCTTTGGCATATTCAGACTCTAAGCTTTCAGGCACAAAGTCAACTTCAAATGGTCGTACACTTGACCTTTCTGCAGGAGACATTGGCGAATGCCCAGTAGAGCGTGGAATCGTTGCAGTTGGTCCTGGTACAGGTAACTGTGCTACATCTGCTTACGTAGAGCGTGTTTACACTGCATACCGTGCACTTTCAATTGAAAATGTAACAGTATCTGCAAAGCGTGATGAGGCTTCTATGTTTGAAGTATCATTCCGTCTTCTACCAGAAGACGTATCAGGTTCATATGGTAAGATCGTAGATCGCACTTGGGCACCTGCTTCATAATTTAATATAAATTATACGACTTAGCCCACTATGAAAATAGTGGGTTTTGTTGTTTCTGTATGATAAAATTGAAGTATATGGCTACAAAAATATATAATAATAAAATAATTAAGCTTATTGACGGTACAGAAATTGAGGCAATGCCTTTAAAGATAAAATACCTTCGTGAGTTTATGGATGCTTTTCAAGTAGTCCACACTGCTAAAAATGATGATGAGGCAATTGGTCTATTGGCAGAATGTGCAAGAATAGCCATGAAACAATATTATCCTCCTATATCTAAAAGTATTGAAGATCTTGAAGACAATCTTGATTTGCCAAATATATATGCAGTGCTGGATATTGCTGGCGGTATAAAAATAAATAATAAATCAGAAGAAACCGTAAAAGATCAAGCAGTAGAAAGTAATATAACCTGGGATACCCTAGATCTTGCCAGTTTAGAATCAGAAGTTTTTTTGCTGGGTATATGGAAAGACTATTACGAACTAGAGATATCCCTATCAATGCCAGAATTGCTGGCAACCATAGAAAGCAAAAGAGAACTAGACTATGAAGAAAAGAAATTTTTAGCAGCAATTCAAGGAGTTGATCTTGAAGGTGAACAAGATAGAGGACAAAAGGAATGGGAAGACATGAAGGCTAGAGTATTTAGCCAAGGTGCAACTTCTGATAGTAACGATATACTTTCTTTTCAAGGTCCTAAAGCAACCGCTGCAGGGTTTGGAATTAATATGGGTCTTGATTATGAAGACGCTAGAGACCCCTCCGTTATGCTATAATTAACTAAGCCTATATAGGAGGAATTAATGGCAACAAAAGTACACGAGGGGAACGAACTTACTCTCATTGATGGGACAAAGATTGAGGTTAGACCTCTTAAAATTTCTTTGCTTCGCCCATTTATGAAGAAGTTTGAAGGAGTAGCAGCGGTGGCAGATAACAATGAAAAGTCAATGACTCTTCTTGTTGAGTGTGTTCAGATTGCTATGCAGCAGTATAAGCCAGAATTGGCAAAAGACTTAGAAGCACTTGAAGAAATTCTTGATCTTCCTACTGTCTATAAGATTGTTGAAGCAGCATCAGGAATTGAACTTGGCTCTGTATCAAACACTCTTGCATTTGAATAACAAAACTTAAAAGAGGTGATGCATGGCTGATGTAAATGCTAATATTGGCGTAAATATTGATACGTCTGCAGCATTGGCCCAACTTAAGGACCTACAACGTCAGATATCGCAGTTTCACTCTTCAATCGCTAAATCAAGCGAAACAGCTTCACTTGCACAAAGGGATCTGCAGAGAAATTTTCTTAATAGCGTAAATGCTATTGGGTCTTTCTCTGCAGAACTCCGCAATGTAAAAACAACTTCAGAGTCATTTACTGATTCACTTGAAAAGAACAAGTTCTCAATGCGAGAATACTTCCGTTATGCGGGAGCATCTACAAAAACATTTGGTAAGTTATTTAAATCAGAATATGACACAATTGGCAAGGTAGCCGAAGATCGGGTAAAGAAACTTCAAACCCAATATATTAAGATGGGCAGAGATGCTTCTGGAGCAATGAAAGCCATTGCTATTATTCCTAATGAATTGGACATGGGTAATTTTGCAACACAAACCCAAATGGCTGCCCAGAAACAAGCGCTATTTAATCAATTAATGAAACAAGGTTCAACAAATCTTTTGAACTTTGGTAAAAATACACAATGGGCTGGTCGTCAGTTGATGGTTGGTTTTACATTGCCACTTATGGCTGCGGGATCTGCAGCATCTCAGTCTTTCATGAAAATGGAAGCCCAAGCACTTAAATTTAAAAAGGTATATGGAGATTTATTTACTCCACAAGAAGAAACACAGCAGGCCTTAAAGGATATACAGGCCCTTGCAGGCGAATTTACTAAATATGGTATAGCAGTTGCAGATACTGTTGGTTTGGCTGCTGATGCGGCTGCTGCTGGCTTTAAAGGCCTAGATCTGCAGCGTCAAACAACAGAAGCAACAAGACTTTCTGTTCTGGGACAAATTGATAGCCAGCAAGCACTTCAAACTACAATTTCTTTGCAAAATGCATTTGGAATATCTAGTGCAGATCTTGCTGATAATATTAACTTCCTTAACGCAGTAGAAAACCAAACAGTATTATCTCTTGATGACGTAACAACTGCTATTCCAAAGGTTGCACCAGTTATTCAGCAACTTGGTGGAAATGTTAAAGACTTAGCATTCTTCCTTACTGCCATGAAAGAAGGCGGAGTAAATGCATCTGAAGGTGCTAACGCACTCAAGTCTGGTCTTGCATCATTAATTAATCCAAGCACAAAAGCAAGGGCAATGTTGCAAGGATTAGGTATTGATATTAATGGAATTGTAGAAAAAAATAAAGGTGATCTAAAAGCAACTGTTGTTGGTTTTGCACAAGCACTTGATACTCTTGCACCATTGCAAAGAGCAAGAGCTATTGAGCAAATGTTTGGCAAATTCCAGTTTGCTCGTTTGTCTGCTCTTTTCCAGAATGTAACTAAAGATGGTACACAGGCTGCCAGAGTTCTTGATTTAGCGGGATCATCTGTACAAGAACTTTCTTCTCTATCAGAAAAAGAATTAGGTATTACTTCTAGTTCTGCAATGAATAAATTTAAAAAATCTGTTGAAGATCTTAAGGCTGCAATAGTCCCAGTAGGACAAGCATTTTTAGAAGCAGTAACTCCTGTTCTTGAATTTGTTTCAAAGATTGCAAATAAATTTGCAGGCCTTTCTGACGGAACCAAAAAAGCAATAACATTAATGATTACAGTTATTGGTGGATTAGGTCCAGTATTACTAATGACTTTTGGTTTGCTTGCTAACGGTGTTGCAAATATAATTAAATTATTTTTAACACTGCGTACTGGATATCAAAAATTAACTGGGCAGTCACAAAACCTTGGTGAACAAACCCAGTACATGACAAGTGAACAGCTTGATGCAGCAGCAGCAGCACATTCGCTTAATCAATCACACGCAAGACTTACTCAACAATTTACAGTTGAGACAACAGAATTAAATAAACTTATTACTGCATATAATGCTGCAGCAGCAGCAGGTTCAAGGTTTGCAGCAATCAACCCTGGGATGATGAGAATTCCAAGAAAGTTTGCAGATGGAGGAATAATCGCTGGTCCTGGAAGCGGTACTTCAGATTCTATTCCAGTTATGGCTTCAAATGGTGAAGCAATTATTCCAGCAAAAAATGTAGAAAAATATCCAGCTTTAACTGCAGGCCTTGTTGCTGGAAATATCCCAGGATTTGCAAATGGAACTTCAAGAATAAGAGCAAGACAAAGCTCACAAAATATTCCAATTTATCAAGATTTTGCTGTAAGAATGCAAAATGCATTACAGAATCAATCACAACAGTCAGGTGCAGAATCACCAGTTAATATTCTTGCTCCACTTATTGCACGTATTGGAGAAGCAAGGGGAATTGCCCCTTCAAAGAAATCTGCAGAAAGTGGACAATATACTTCTATTATTGGAGAATATCAAGGTTTAGTAGAAAAGTTTACAGCAGAACTTAATGCTCAATTTGAAAAAACAACATCTCAAATTTCTGATGAAAGTGAAAGATTTGCTAAAGCTTGGCAACATGCAGGAAAAACTGTAGAATCAGAAGTTAACTCAATAAGTTCAGATGCTGAAAAAGGTGCAATAAGAAAAACATTTGGACTAGATCCAGATCAATATGGAACAGTTGCAACAGATTTATCCCTTAAGCATGGATTTAGAGGAAGAAAAGCAAGATTTGCTGGTGGAGCAAAATCATATACTGATCCAGGTTTTAAAGCTGCAACACGAGGAATTTTTAAAGAAATAAGTGGTCAATCAGCAGAAGGAATGGATATTGGTCACGTATTTGATGTTAAGACTCGTAAAAAAATGGGTATGCCAACATCAATTACAATGCAACAACTTGCAAAAGATAATGCAACATCTCAAGCATCTTTAAATGCACTAAAAACTTCTATTGGAAAATATCATAAAGAATATAATGCATATCTTGCAGACATTCAAAATAAAGTAAAGGCTGGATCTGCAAAAACACAAAGATCTGCAGCACAAGTTGCTAAGTCAGCAATTGATGCAACAGCAAGAGCAGCAGGTACAGCATCTCCTTCTAAGAAAACAATTTCAATTGGTGAAGATGTTGCTCGTGGTCTTGAAGTTGGAATGAATAAGCGTACAAGGAATGTTAGATCGCAAGCAGAAAAACTTGGATCAACAGCAGTAAGTGGAACTAGAGCTGGAGTAAGAAGAGCAGCAAAGCGTCCACAAGGACCAGCAAATATTGGTCCAGTAATTCCTGCGGGAGCACAAGAACTACCTTTAGTTTCTAGACCAGCAGCACCAAGACAAACTGTAGCAGGAAGACTGCGTGGTGGAGTAGGTAAAGTCGGCAGACTTGGTGGAGGAGTAGGAGTTCTTGGTGCTAGCATGGCGCTTGGAGCAGTACCAGATTTTGCAGGTAAAGGAATTATTCAGTCAACTATGACTGGAGCAAGTATGGGTATGTTGTTTGGCCCATGGGGAGCTGCAGCGGGATCAGCAATAGGATTAGTTACAGCAGCACTTACAACTCTTATGTCAAAAGAAAGAGAACATGAGGCAACTGTAAAGGCAACATTTACTGCAAGTTCTGATCTCATTAAAATGTTTGGTGATACCGCTTTAGATACCAGTCTAAAAATAACAAATATTACTGACTCATCAACAAATCTTAAACAAGCATTTGGCAATCTTTCTCCAGAAATTCAGGGCATGGTTGATTCAATTAAAGCACTTCCAGAAGATAACCCAATAGCTAAGTTTGTTAAAAATATATCATCAAGTAAGTCTGACCTAAAAAGTGTAACTGGATCAATTAGATCACAAGTTACTTCTGCCATTGCTACTGGCGGATTAGATCCTAAAAATGCTGAAAAATATGTTCAGGTATTGTTAGCTGCTGCAGGTAGAACAAAAGACTTTGGAGCAGTATGGGGTGCAGTTTCTAAAGATGTTGTTGATGCACAAACCGCAACTACTGCAAGTCTAAATAAACTTGATTCCATGGTAAAACAAAGTGGTGCATCGTGGCATGAAAATACAAATGCTGCTGCTATTGCTGCACATAAATATAAAGATTTTACAACAATACAAAAAGCTTTTGCAGATCAAATGTTAAATGTTTTCAGTATAACAAGCAATGGATCATTAAACTTTGATCAAATGAAGCAAAGAATAGATGGCGTTGCTGCTTCATCAGTGAGCGCAAAGGTTGGAGTCATTGCCCTTACTGCTGCTATTAATAATAGTGGAAATGCTGATGCAATAGCAAGAATTAACAAAATTAAAGAAATGTATAAAGCAACAGGAATGCAAGCAGAGCTTAGTGCTGGACAAATATTGTTGGCCAATGCAGTAATGCAATTTGCAAGTCCTGAAGATGTTTCAAACTATGCAAAGAAAAAGGGTAGTATGGCATCAAAGGTGCCATCCAACCTAACAGGCCTGGGGGCAACCTATTTTGATAAAGTATTAGACTATGCAAATTCACCTGAATTTAAAAAACAATATTCTGAAATTCAAAAAGCAATTGCTGCAGCATCAGGAAAAATTACAGGTCCTGGTGCTGGAACTGGTACAGATGTTCTTACTAAAGAATCAAAACTTGCAATTGCTAGACTACAAAAAGAACTTGACGCACTAAAAACAAAAAGAGATACTATTAATGAAACAAACGATGCACTTAAGAGACAATATGACTACCAGCAAAAATTAATGCAATTGCAGCAAGAAGCAACTCAAGCAAAAATTTCTGGAAACTATATTGGTGCTGCTATTATTGAACAGCAAAAATCATTCCAAGTATCTGAATTTAACAAAGAAACAGAATCAATTGCATTAAATAAAAAAATAACAGATTTAGAAAATAGAATTTCCGCTATGACGGCTGATGTTAAGATTACTAATGCACAAACAGCACTAGATAAAGCCAAAGCAAAAGGTAAAGCAATGGGAGGACTTATTAAAGGTCCAGGCACAGGAACATCTGACTCTATTGCTGCTAGGTTTGAACAGGGTGGACTTCCACAACTTAAAGTATCTAATGGTGAATATATAGTAAAGGCAGCATCAGTAAAAACTTACGGTGTTGGATTTATGGATGCAATTAATAATCAAAAGATAGGAACTTCAAGTTCTAGCACTTCTACAGGCGGTACAGTGTATAATATTGATATGACTATAAATGGTGGTAATTCAAACCCAAGTGAAATAGCAAACCAAGTAATTAAAAGGCTTAAACTTGAAACTTCAAAAAATAATAAATCAAATGCGGTGATGATGTAATGGCATATTTATTAGGTGCAGGAATTCAAGTATCGCTTGATAACTCTACATGGTATAAACTAACAGATCACAATAGAGAACCTATTGAGATAAATCCAGAACTTATTGAAAACCAGTCCCGTATGGCTAATGGAAAAATGAGAAAATATGTAATTGCTAAAAAAAATACTATCTCAACGTCTTGGAGTTTTCTTCCATCTAATGATTCTAGCACAACTACTGCAACATTATTTAGTGGTGGCGCACAAGGTACAAGCCAAATAGTAATAACCCAACCTGGTAAATCTGTTGCATTTCCAAACTATAAGGTTGAAGTTGGACAAAGAATAACTGGTACAGGGTTTGATACGGATACATTTGTTACTGCAATATCTAAAGATTACCCTGGCGTAATTACTTTTAGCAAACCAACAGTATCCCAAGTTTCAGGCACGATTACATTTACAATTTCTAATCTTTTAGTTGATGGAGAAAGTGGAACAAAGGGTGCATCTTGGCTGACAGCATTTTATAATGCTAATAATAATATTCCAATTTATCTAAAAATTATTGAGTCAAAACATACAACCCCAGCATCTGGGCAGGTTCCATCAGATTCTACCTTTGTGTCTGCAAAATCTGGAGAAAATGTTTATCAAGTATTTATGACTAATTTTTCTAAAACAATACTTAAGAGAACGCAGACTACCGATTTTGTAGATATGAATATTGAGTTTACGGAGATCTAATGCTTAGCAATGTAAGCTCATCTATTTTCTCTAATTCTGAATCAGTTACAATGTCTCCAGTTGTTTCTGCAGAGTGGAATCATAATTTATTTAACCCACCATATTTAACAGTTGCTGGAACTGGAACTGGACTTTCAAAAACTTTAACTTCTGGAACAGTATCTGATGTTACAGTTGGAGCAAAGACTAATTTTACAACAAAAAGTTTTGCAATGTTTGGCGGTAAAGGATCAGTAAAATATACAGCAGCATCAGCAAATAGTCCAGCATATAAAATAATAACATACGTAAAAACAAATGATCCCACCCCAATAACAATAACTGCATCTGGTAAAGGAACAGGCCTTCAGTACGGCTCAGAGACGGTAGAGGCAGACTCTCTTGGCTGGACCAAGGTAATCACCTACGTAGGATCTAATAGTACCGCAAATCCTATTACGTCCCTTGTTTATACCCTTTCTGCAAACTCATTAAGTTTTGATGAAATAAATGCTACAGTGTATTTTACTGAGCCAGAAATATATCCAACAACATTTTTTGATTATCAGAATCATTCTTTATTTCCTACAGAATCTATTTTTACATATTTTAGATCAGGCGAGTCATACGTACAATCTGGAGATAGTAAATTTTCTTTTCCATCTTCATATAGAAAAATTAATTCATCACTTTTAAATGGATACTCTGCTGCAACTTATTCTCCAATAAATCCAATTATTCAAAATCCAAAATTCTTTTTAGCATCTCCACCAATACCAGTATTAAAAAATGCACTTCCAACAGATATAGCACCATATAAATATTTTGTTTCTGATGAAACTAGCAAAAGCGTAACAGCTATTTATGAAAAAAGTATAACAACAAACAAGATTGTTATTAAATTTAATACATTAATGACTATTCCTTCTGTTAATATATCTTTGAATGGTTCTATGTTAACGGTTGATGGATCTCAAACAATAACTCCACCAAGCAATGTTGATGGAAAGTGTGTAGGAATTCTTACACTATATTGGAATGGTTCTGCTTGGACTAAAACTAAATGGTCAACAATGCCTAAATTTAATGATGCAGGAGCACTATCTTTAACAACGTCATTTTCTAAAATAACAGTAACTCAAGTCTCCAAAACTATAAATCAAGAATTTTCTTCATATACAAGTGATGACGTATTGTCAGATTTAGGAAGAATGCATGTCATAGAAATTTCTCCTAGACTTGAAATTGACTTAACTGATTTTGTTGAAGATGTATCTATTAATAAATCTTTAGACGGAAATAATACCGTATTGCCCATATCCTCATTAAACACAAACGATGCTAATATAACATTGTCTGGTATTCCAGCAATGAGTGGTTCTACTATTGTGCCAATTTTTTCTAGTCAAAGTGATCAAGCATCAACAGTTCTTGCAAATATGCTAAGAAAAAATATTAAATTTTATATTAATTTTAATGTTATTAATTATACTTCTATAGGATCTGCCCCTGTAACATCAAATACCTATGTGCCTGGAGGAGTTTTTTATTCTGACTCTTGGAATGAAAATGATATACAGAGTATCTCAGTTCAATGTTTTGATGTTTCTAGATATTTACAATCAACTCCAGTACCAGATTATGTTGCAAATCTAAAAAGTGTTTTTGAGATTATTACAAATATTCTTGATCTATCTGGATTTACAGATTACGATTATGATTCTTTATACTCAATATGCAATAATAAAAATGCCCCATTAGATTTTTCCTATTATTATTGTAACTCAAAAGACTCTACAATTGTTGATTCATTAAATCAAATTTTTGTTGCTTATCAAATTGGAGCATATATTAATGAATATGGAGTTATGAAATTTTTAAGTTTACAAAATATTTTATCTTCTTCAACATCTAATATTTCTATATCAGATTCTAATATTGTTCAGGGTGGATTATCGGTATCAAATAACGCTAAACCAGGCAAAATATCTTTAAGATATCAATCTCCAAAAATAAAACAATCTCCATCATTGCAAAATATCACAGATTTAGAAATAAAAAATTCTCCATCTTTTATTTATACAACAGCAAACTCTGTTGTCTGGTCTCAAGAGTCAGTTGATTCTGTTGGATTTAATTATTTAGATATTGATATGGGCAGTGATGATAATTCATTTACCATTAATGTTAATGATCTTTTAGATATTTTCCATACTTTTAATTTAAATAATTCAGGTTATGCTTTTATTGATAATGAAATAGTTTCTTTTGTATATAAAGAATATTTACTTTCTAAAGTAGATGACTCATCCCCTATTTTGGTTTCTGTAAAAAATAACATTGAGCTTGCATCAGAAATTAATAAGTATATAAAGAAATATAGTGTTGGGTTAAAAACCTCTGATGGAACTACTAAAGAAGATTATGACTATGATGTAAAGATAGAGCCAACAGGATCTATTACAAATGTTGAACGTGGACTATTTGGTACTGCTCCAATAGAACATAAAAAAATATCTACATTAGAAAGTAAAAATCTTACAAATTTAACACTTACTTCATCATTTGAAATAATTCAAAATCCTGGAAACTATAGTGTTGTTGATAATAATGATGTTGACTCTTCTCTTCCATCACTTAAAAAAATTGCTTTAGGTTCAGTTGGTTCAGATAAAACAATAATAGTTCCATCAACAGAAATAGACACAGGATATAAAACATATTCTGTAAAATTTGATATGATAGATCAAGATGTTTGTGCTGCAGGTTTATTTTTTAATATGGAAAGTACTTTATCTTCTGCAGGAACACATTTTATTGAGCTTGTTAGATATAATAAAACAGATCCACAAACTACTTTGCCTTATAGCCCTGCACGATACAAATATTTACTTATAATCCATGATGTAGATCAAAATTGCCATGCCTGGGCAGATGTTACTGGGCAATGTCAAAATATTGTTAATAATTTCTCTAAAATTATTAAAAAAACAATAGTAAATGATAAGCCTGAATATTCTTACGTTACAGACAATGCATTTAATCTAAAGATGGTGCATTGGACATCAGATGGTACAGATGGAGAAAATGCAACAGAGATTCTTCCTAGAACAGTTATTTCTGTTTTCCTTAATAATGTAGAGGTAACTGGTTGGCAAGTTCCTGGAGAATTTTATGATGAGCAAACAAATCCTTCAGGATCTGGGTGGAAGGCAACTGAAACAAACCCAACAACTGGTATGAGACAAAAACCAACAATCGTTGATATTGATCCTACAGGTACAAAATTTGGTTTTTATGCAACTTTATCTCCTGCTACAATCTTAGGACTTCATCCACAAATAATTTATCCAACAACAACATCAGATTATCCAGCATCATTAAGAGAAATTCATGCAACCAAAAAACCACTAAAGGATAGAAGCGTAAATTATTTTTATCAGGATACAGAATTTTTAAATGGCATTATTCAGTCTCAACCACTGTATACTAATTCACCAACCTACTTAATGCAAACAACACCAGAAGTTTCGGGAATTAATTATTATGATGTTCAGTATTCAACTCCAGCAGCAGTATCAGTTGATGTTTTTCCAATTGAATATATGATGCGATATTTTCCAGGCAATGAAAAAGAAGACCAAGAAAACTATCAAAAGAAATTAGTAGACGAATACTCTTTGTCATACTCAACCCCAATTAATACAGGATTTAGGGCTAGAATGGCTATAGCTAATAACTCACCACATATGGTATTTTTAACAAGAGAAGCAGATGAACTAAACAACACAACCGTTAGTCTTAATCTCTGGACACACGAAATTATTGCCCCATCAGAGCCAGAAATTATTGAAAGGATCATAGATCCAGCAAACTCATCTGAGGTAGTACAATTAGACTCAGAGTGGATACAGTCAAAACAAGCTGCTCAAAAAATGCTAAAAGTCATTCAGACGGGGCTTGAAGGTTTTTCTAAGAGTATCTCTTTAAATATTTTTGGCAACCCATTAATTCAAATTGGAGACATAGTATCTCTCTCCTATTCTTTAAATGGGATTAGCCAACAAAAATACCTTGTTCACTCTGTTGCCCATAATTTTAAAGATGGCCTAGAAACATCTTTACAGCTTAAAAGAATACAAGAGTAAAAGATTTAGCCAGCATGGTATAATTAACAGACGGGAGAACATAAATGCCATATATCAAGATATCAGATCCAAACATTATAGACCTAGCTGCATGGCATCAGGTTATCAATGTTGTAAACCAACATAGTGACAGCATCACGTCAATAACAAATAATTTTGGAGCACAAGGATTAACATTAACTGACTGGAATGGCTCAAGTGATATTGCTCACGAGTATAACCCAGGATCACAAAAGATTATTTATGGAAAAACCAAAATTGATACTACTAATGCTTCCAGCACTGCTGGCGATCACATGTATTATCTGACCATTGATTTAACAGAAAATGGAGCAACTGCTTTTAGTGCAAAGCCAATAATTACAGCAACAGCTACATTTGGAAGCCAAGATGAAAATCCACCATCAACTACTAATGCAAATGTTGTTTGTACAATAATTGCAGTAAATGAAGATAGATTTACAGTTAGATTAGTAAATGCAAGAAGTACAACCTCAAGTCCAGTTCCTCTTACAGGATATTTTTATATAAGCTGGACGGCTATAGGGCCTAAGTAATTCTGGGCATACCCATGAAATCAAAATATAAAAGTGCTAAATCGGTTGCTAAAAATCAAACAGTACCAATAAGTGCTGATGATCCAAGAGTAGCATGGGATAAAATAGGAAGAACAAAGGCACGTATTGGTGCAGAAATTGACATTGTTGGCATTGATGGAAAATCATTAATTTCTGGAGGAAAAACACCAAACAATCCAACAGGTGGAACAGACCCTAATACAAATACAAATGAAAAACCATTAACAACTGTTAAAACAGATGGAACAGTTCAATATGTAGATCTGTATAATATTAATCCTACAGAGCCAACAAACGTTGAAGCAGTTTGGTCTGGGGATGACTTAATTATTTCTTTTGACTGGGATTATTCTAATGCACAAAATTCTTTAGTCTCAGAGTTTATTATTAAATTAACTAGTAATGGAGTAACAAAACAAAATCAATACGGATTATTTAAACCTAATAAGACACAAACAGCCCAAACAATAACAATTACAAAAGCCATAAATACTCAGATGTTTAATATTTTTACTCCACAAATTAGTGCAATTTGTGTATTTTCTATTGATCCATTCTATAATGTTAGTGATTCGGTTTGTGCAGCCACCGTTCCAACTTATGTTTTAGATTTGCCAGTTCCAACAATTACAGTTACTGCAATAACAAATGGTTATAGTGTTGCATATACAACACCAACAAGTACATCATATGATGCAATCCAGATTGTTGAGTATGAATCAACATCTTCAACAGAGCCAACTGGAGTAACCTATAGTGCTACATACTTTGATACAATAAATCCTGCTACTGTTATTACTTCAAATACAAATGCTAGATGGGTTAAAGCAAGATTTTCTTCAGGCGGTGGAATTTTTACGGATTATTCTGCTGCTCAAAAGGTCACACCAACAAGCCCAGTTTCTGTTGACCTAACTCCTCCAAATGAAGTAACGCAAACCTCAGCAGTTTGGTCGGGGGATAATATTATAGTAAGTTATAAATTACCAGCACAGGATCAAGGTGTAAGAGTTCAGATACAATTAACTGCACCTAATAACCTTGTAGGATATTTTTATAGATTCCCTGATGGTAGCGGAAGAGATCAAACAACAACAATTACTAAAAAAGATTTATTTGATCAATTTGGAGAACATTATAGTTCATTCTCTGGAATATTAAGAAGCATAGATGCAAATGATAATAGAAGTTCTGGAGTGTCATTTTCTGTACCAACAAGAACAAATCCATTATCAGGGATAACCCCAACTTTTACAACTGTAGCTTTATCTAATGCTTACTCAATTACTTTTACTTTGCCAACAGGAGCCGTTGCTGCACAAATTTATGCTAAGCACACTACCTGGTCTGGAAATCCTACAGATGATACATATCTTGTTTATTCAGGAATAAGTCCAGCGGTTATTTTAGATACAAACTATACAACTGTATACATTAAAGTTCGTTATTATGACGATTTTGGAAATACATCTAATTTTTCTGCACAAGCAACAGTTACACCACTAAACCCTGGAGAAATAACTTCATTTGAAAATCCAATTTCATTTGGTACAAATGCTGTAATATATGCTGGAAATAGTGCAACTTCAGGAACAAGAACTTTATTTAAGACTGGAGGCATTTTTGCATATGATGCAACTAATACTTCTCCATCAACACAAATAGTATCCAATGCATCTGCTGGAACTCCAACCTTTATAACTACACAAGCACAGATAGCTGACTGGCAAATAACAAGTACAAAAATTGAAAATACTTTATCGGGAACTCCAACAAAATATACAGGATTATCTGCAACAGGAACATATTCATTTTGGGCGGGTAGTGATACATCAGGTGGAGACTCATCAGCAAACTTTACAGTAACTCCATTAGGAGCAGTAACAGCAAGAAATATTTCTATTGTAGGAAATGGTAGTGGCTCAAGCAATCTTATTAGTGCAGGTGGAGTATTTACAGTAAAAAATGATGGAACTGTAACGGCGACTTCGGCAACAATAACAGGAGCAATTACAGCATCTTCTGGATCATTTACTGGAAATGTATCAATAGGATCTTCAGGTTCTTTATATTCTGGAACCTTATCGGGGGGTAATTTATCTGGAGCTGGTTATATTTTAAATACCACTGGATTAACCTTTAATTCTTCTACAACAAATGGAATTACAACAATTAATGGTTCAACAGGTATTTTTACCACAAAATCTGCTTCTATAGGTGGCTGGAATGTAGATACTTCAAAAATTTCAAAAGTAAATACTGGTCAAGGAAAAATTGTACTTGATTCAACAGCAGGTCAAATATATATAACTGGAGATTCAGTTGAAAACTATTATGCTGGAATAAATGCAGGATCAGGAACAACAGATACGGTTTTTTGGGCGGGAACCAATTCAACACCAAGCAATACTGCTAATGCATTTAGAGTTACAATGGGTGGAAAACTTTATGCATCAGATGTAGATATAACTGGAAAAGTAAGTGCAACAGATGGATACATAGGAACATCTACAAATGGTTGGACAATTAGTTCTGAAAGAATTGTAGCAACTGGTACTGGAAGCATTCAAGTTGGTAATTTTAAAATACAAAGCCAATCAACAACAGACTTTGCCATTGTTGATGTCACAGATACACA
>Ga0214921_10000631_pt1 | contig 63830 bp, 54 predicted proteins | sample LL1505_MetaG_FD_177992 | JGI IMG/M metagenome (GOLD analysis project Ga0214921, IMG submission 177992) | Freshwater microbial communities from Lake Lanier, Atlanta, Georgia, United States - LL-1505 | ecosystem: Environmental > Aquatic > Freshwater > Lake | place: USA: Georgia | collected...
CAGCATAAAAATTTGTATTGATTATTATTAATATGACGAATAGATGTAACACCTGCTGTTGAATCATTAAGTGATGGTGATAAAATTCTTCTAAGATAAGAAAATGATTGAATCATTGATAAACGTTGTAATGATTGTGCAACACCATTTTTAGATCTATTCATACCCCATACACCAGTTGCTAAAGCAGTCTTAATACCTTGTTCTATAGTTGTTGGTTTTAATTGAACTATAACATTCATAGGATCAACATCACTTGTATTTTTCTTTCTAAAAATTTTACCAATTTCACTCAACATCTTTTTCCAATTTTGTCTAAATAATTGTCCAAGTAAAACACCAGGTGTTTCAACACGTTTATTATTTAGGGCATCTCTATCATCTGGATCATTTCTATTTAGCATAACATTTAATAATTTATTTGCCATTAAACCTAATACTGATATTTTCTTAGGAATATCTTCACCTAGATGATGTAACAAATCTTGTCTAATAATTTTTTCAACAAACATTGTTTTTTGAATATTTGCTAATTCTTCATTTGTTTGACTAAATCTTCTAGATTTATTAATTTTAGTTATCAAATAATTAATTGCTTCTTCTTTTGTTTTAATTGGTATTCCATTTTCATCAGTACAATATGCTATTGATGCTCGTAATAAATTTATCATTTTAACATCCTCTAAATTGTATGTTATTCTTGAAATAATATCTTGATCAGTTTCTACACCTAATGCTCTTAATAATACAAATAAAGGTATATCTAGTAATTGAGAAGTTGAAACAATAATTACACCATCTTTTTTATTTTTCATTGTAACAATTTGTAAATTATCAGACCAATCATTTTTTCTTGAATTTATTTGTGCTGTATATATTAAACCATTTTCATAAGATGTATCTTTTTTAGTAAAAACTAAAATTTTATTATCAACCATTTTTTCAATAGACATTATAACTTTTTCAGCACCATTAACAATAAAATATCCTCCAGGATCATATTTACATTCACTTTTTAAATTTTTTTTTATTGTTGTATTACAATATTTTGATTTTACCATAATTGGAATATTTGCTACCGCAATATCATTTTCTGTATATGCTTCTATTATTTTTTTCTCACCTGTCAAAATATTAAATATTTCAACAACTTGTTTAACATCAATTATAACAGTTGCAAAATAATTTAAATGATTTTTTCTTGCATTCCATGGATATTTTATTTCATTATCATTTTCAAATGTTGCAGGTTTAATTCTAATATTTTCACATTTAAATCCATGATTATAAACAATATTTTCATTTATATTTTCATGAAAATTATTAACTTCACCTTTTAAACAATACGGAACAATTTCTTCAACAAACTGTTGATACGATGAAAACAAATGTTCATATAATATAGATGGTTGTTTGAAGTAAAGTTGTATTAATTTATTAATATCATTTTGAATATCACTACTATTGTCTGTCATATTATAAAGATATATGTATTAAAATTTATTAAATCAATTTTTTATATAATTTAATAAGTTTTATATTTTTTTTAATTTTTATGAGTTAAGTATTATTTGTACATGTTCTTTAATCATATAATTTATAAATGTTTTTTTTAATTGTGTAATGATTGCATCATTATAATTATTAATATAATTATCTATTTTAGGATCAATCATTAAAATCAAATTTTTATTTTTATTTAGTATTATTGTTGACACTAAGATTGAATTAAAAAATGTACTTATTTCAAATCTATTTAATACATTTTCCCATAAAAATAATAAAGTTAAATAATTTAATATCATTAATATTTTTATTATTTTTTTTTTATATAACTTCAGATAATTTTTTATTTTTAATTTCCTCTATTGCATATACTTTTATTTTTTTTTGTCCAAGATGTAAAACTTCAAATTCAATATTATCATTTTCATCTATATTTTCATTTTCAATAATAATTCTTAGGGGAACATCTATATTATATTTTAAAATTTTTTCAGTTATATTTTCATTATTCCATGAATTTTTTATCAAACAATTATTTATAACACTAAAAATAATTTTTGGTTTAGTTTCTTTTTGTGTATCATAAAAATAGATATCATCCATCAAATATAAATAATTTAATCCAAATTTATTTATTATAAAACTTAAACCAAAAATAGAGAGTAACTGAATACTCCATATTAATAAAGTATTTCTTATAATTTTATCATCTTTTTCAACTAGTATAATTTGTTTTGATTGATATTTGTAAATATCTCTAACTTTAATAAATATTTTATAAAAATAAGTTAACATTAATTTTAATGAAAACTAATATTTATTTATCTTTAAAAAGTATATTATTTAAAGATAATTTATGATATTAATAATATGGATGAAACAATTCAATTAGATAAATGGTCTTTATGGTATCATCATGAAAAAGACAACTGGAAAATTTCAGGTTATAAAAAAATATATGATATTTGTGATTCAACTGATTTTTGGAAACTACACAATAATTTTGATAAAATTAAAGGAATTAATTATAAACATTATTTTTTAATGAAAGATGGTATTGTTCCAATTTGGGAAGATGAACAAAATATAAATGGTGGGTGTTGGTCATTTAAAATTAATGAAGATACAACACAAAATTTATGGACTGATCTTGCTGTACATCTTGTATGTAATCAATTATTAAATGATAAAAATGATATTGTTGGTATTTCTTCTTGTTTAAAAAAAAATAATAATTCAGTTATTAAAATATGGAATAAAAATAGCAAAAATAGTAGTTTAAATAATATTAATAAAGATATTATAAAAAAATGGGGTACTGATATTATATATATTGCACATATGCCTGAAAACTAAAAAAAAATAAATAAGCTATTAAACAAAATAAAAAGATTTGAATTAAATTAATTATTTCGACTATCCATTTCTTATCTTTTTTATATGTCTTATCTATATATGGTATTTCATTTTGATCATCTAATTGATATATTTTGATTTTTTTACTAATTATATCCTGGCATGTTATTATATCACCATTAAATATACATGGGATTTCTTTTTCTGTTGAACACATTGAACCCATTAAAAGTCTTATTATTAAATTATAGAATTTGTTTTATTAAGAATCGCTTCTTTTGTTATATTTTTACTGCCAACTAATAAAAATAAACTATTTAAATAATTTATAAATAGATTATTAAACTCTTTTTTTATATCTAAAAATAAAACAACACGTGTGCTTTTTGTATCATTATTTACACAGTGTGCCATAAAATCATCAAATAATACATCTTTACCTTCTTTCCAATAATATTTTATATAATTAACTACAATATAACATTTTTCAGGATTTTCTTTATCTGTAATTAAACACAAATGATATCTTAATACACCATTATAGGGTCCATAATGATCTGATATTAATTTTCCTGCATCAATTGTACTAAACATTGCTAATGTACAACCAGGAATATTTTTAATTAAATTATATGTATTTGGAAATACTTTTATTAATTTTGTATATGAACCATATACTTTTAAAAATGCAACATACCATCCTTTTTCTCCTGTATCAAAGTTCTTTTGATTATCATCAATATCTTTAAATCTTTTTAATTCATATTTTTTACAGTAATCTATATATTCATCTCTTATTATTTTCCAATTATTTCTCAAGTTAATACACCAATCTATATTTTTAGTATCATGATATGCTTTATTTTCACAATATTGATTATTTACATAATTAATATAATCTAATAAATCATAACCATCAATATTAGTTACATAATATATTAAAATAAAAATCATTAAAATTATTGTTACAATTACTTTATTCATTATAATATTATAATAAATAAAATTATTTTTAAAAATAACCAAACTTAGCTTTTTTAATATTTATCATCATTCTTAGAAGGTGATAATACTAGTTTTATTTCTCCCAAAGCGGCTATAGCATATTTAACAATTAATGGATAATCATTTTTAAGATATAATGTAACAGTATTTCCTAAGTTTGTACATTTAGTGAAAATTATTAAAAATCTAAGTTCAAATAATCCTTGAACAATTTCATCATAACAGGTGTGGTTAGTTTCAATTGTTAATCCGCCATTTGTTTCAGAAACTTCAAAATCAATTTGACCTAATTCACCATTACCAGAAAACATAACTTTATTACTGGTACAAATAATTTCCATTTTTTCAGTAGCAGAAAACATATCTTTACAGTATTTATGAAAATCTTGAGATGGTAAAGTAATACTATAAGGAAAATCAATTGGTTCAACTTCATATTTTTCTTCTTCTAAATCCATCAAATTTAATTTAAAGGTTTTCTTTTCTTTTCTTTCACTACTTTCTAGTATTATGATCATTTTATTAATATCATCACTATCAATAGCCCATGTCATTGTATCATAATTTGACATACATTTTAAACATTTTAATAAATTGCTTAAATTAATACCAACTGCAATTTTATTTTTATGATAATTAAAATTATAAATGTCAAATTTATCAGCATCAAGTCTAACATAAACTAAAATAGTCCCTGTTTTATTTATTTCTTTTATAATCAATCCACCTGTTTGTTTTGGACTATTATCATTATCAGATTCTATAATATTTGGATAAAAAACAAAATTAACATCAGTCAATAAAGAATTTAATGTATCTGTTAAAACTTTGATTGCAGCAGTTTGGGTAGTTTTTAACTCTAAAATTAGTACCATTATTATAATAATAATTAATTTAATATCTTTAAATTGATTTTAATTTAAATTTTTAATAAAAAAAATCTAGATTAATTATATAATGACCAATTCTTATGTCTTAGTAAATCCTTACATTAAAGGCGAATTTAAAAATACAATAAAAGCAGAAAATTCTACAATTGCTGCAAAAATATTTTACAAAAATTTGTCAGAGCACTTTAACAACGCAGTACCAAAATTTTATTTTACTATTCAAAAAGGAACATCTGGAAAAGGTAAATTTTATCATTTTCAAAGCAAAGAAAAAAGAAATAATGATGAAGTTAGTTTTACTATTAAACCATATAATATTTTAAATGAAAACATGGGTTCATTTAAAGAAAGATTAACTAAATTTAAAAATAAAATTCAAAAAGGTGGTAAACATAAAAAAACAAAAAAACATGATTCTTCTGATTCAGATTCAGATTCTTCTGATTCTGAAGACTACATTAAAAATATAAGTACATATACACCATTAGTTAATCAACCAATATATTATTGGTGGTATGATCCTTATGTTTATAAATTAGATTCAGTATTTATTCCTACATTTTATGCGTATGTTACTCCTTTAATTGAATATAGTATTGTATTAAATCCTTAAATTAGTTATATTGATTAATTCTTTAACAAAGTAATCAATTTCTATATCTTTTTTATTCATATTTTTAAGATATTCAAATCCTTCTCTTATTTTTGTGATATTTAATAATTCATAGACTTCATCTAAATTATTAAAATATAATGGATAATTAGGTCCTAAATATTCAATAGCACCTTCTAATTTTTTACAAATTATTGGTGTATTTCTTGCAATACACTCAATAATAGTATTATTTGCTGCTGTATCGAAAAAATCAACAAACACTATATTTTTTGATAGTAATTCATCATATTCTTGTGGTGTATTTGTATAATACATTCTTACATTCTTGTTTTCTACATTTAAATTTAAATATGAACATTCATTATTAAATAAAAAATTACATCTTTTAATATTACGGGTACCTGTTAACCATATTTTTTCATGACTTTCAACTTTTAATAGATATATACTAGTTACTTTTCTCATTTGTTGACCTATTTGAATCAACTTTTTATTTGTATTTTTTATGTAATTTTCAATATCAAAATATAATATGTCATTTAAATCAGTTGGATGTTTTAAAGTAAATATTTTAACATTTTTATTAATTTTTTTTATTTCATTATTTAAATAATTTGTTATGTAGGTTGATAAAGTAAATAAACAATAACAATTATCTAGTGATATAATAAATGATTGATTCTTAAATAATAAAGAAATATCAATTTTATTTAAATATGGTGGTGTAAATGGTGTACAATGTATAAAACCAGACCAAAGATTAAAAATTGGACCTCTATTTTCCCAAATAAAATGCCTTTCAATAATATCTAAAAAAATATTTGATGAATATTCATTAAAAAATTTAATTTCATGTAAAAATTTAATTATAGTATTCCATCCACCTCGATGTTCACTCTCAATAAATTTATTATAAAGTTTAAATGTTTTTAATGTTTGTGTACATATTCTTATTTTCCAATTATTATCACTTAACCAAAAATTATGTCCTCCGAAACTATTAATATTGAATATGCTCTCTGTTGAAAAATTACTTGCAATATCCCAATCAGCAACTTTTCCTATATTTGATTCTTGCATTATTTTTGAAAAATATACATCTTCTGGTGCAACTTTCATTCCTGTTGAATTTATATAATTCATTGTACTTGAATTTAATATAATTTTATTAATGTGTTTATTATTTATTACGTTTATCATACATTTTTTTGTTCTCAAACTAAATCCACCATTACCTACACAATTTGGTGTATCATTTTGTGTTTTATCCCAAGGAGCGCCAATATAATCCCAAATTAAAAAATCATTTATATTACTATTAAATATACATGAATCTTCTTGATATATTAATATTTTTTCACCACTAAATAAATTCCAAAAATCTACACTTGCTAAAAATAAACTATATGTTGATTGATTTAAGTTTTCATAATCAGTTTTTATTATTTTTATTTCTGGAGATATTTTAAGACATAAATTTGAAATAAATTCATAATTTAGTTTTCCACATACAACTGAAAAAGACCACTTAGAACCTAATTTTAAAATTGCATTACGAATTAAAAATTCTAAATGAGGAAAACATCTATATTCAATTAATACTGCTTCATTTTTTTGTCCTTTTTTAATTTCTGGTAAATCAATATATTTTATAAAATCTATACAACTCTCACATATTTGTCTAAATTCTTCTTTTGGATCAATATCTAATTCTTCTTTTGGATCAATATCTAATTCTTCTTTTGGATCAATATCTAATTTTTCTTTTTTATTTTTTATTTCATTTAAAAGTTTATAAATATATATTAATTCATTATCTTCTTCATTTATATCATCAAAAAAAAACATATTAAATTTATCATCAAGTAAGTTATTAATTTCATCATTTGTTACTATATTTTTATTTCTTAATTCTCTCTTTACTTCTAAAATAAAATTTTTTAACATAAAATAAGAATTATCTTCTTCGCTATTTTGTTGATTATTAATAGTTGTTTTTAATAAATCAGTTTTTAATAAATCAGTTTTTAATGAATCAGTTTTTAATGAATCAGTTTTTAATAAATCAGTTTTTAATAAATCAGTTTTTAATAAATCAGTTTTTAATAAATCAGTTTTTAATAAATTAGTTTTTAATGAATTATTCTTTTTTTTAATACGTTGGTTGTAATTTTTCATAATATATAAACATATAAAATCTATTTTATTTATTTTTTTGATAAACGTAATATCTATTTAAGAAAGTAAAACTTTTACTTTCTTTGTCAGATCCTTTTAAATCACCATAATATTGTGCAACGTCTTTATAAAATTTATAGTTTTTCTTGTTTTCTTCATGTTCAATAACTTGTGTAAAGTATTGTTGATTTAAATAATATAAATTAGAGAATAAATCAGATTCAACAAGTCTACAACCTGCTTTTTTCATTGTATTTGTTAATAATTTTTCAGTTACAAGATATTCAGTACGATATTTATTTTCTTCCATAATCCAAGCCATATGAACATCAATTGCTAACCCAATATCATCTTTAATATCTCCTTCAAATTTTTTAATAACTTCAAAAAATTTTTTTCTATTACCATTATCATCTGTATAATAACTTGTAAATGTATTTTTATTTCCAAGTTTTTCAATTATTTGTTTTGCATCAAATAATGTTAAAATTATATATCCACCAATTTTTAAATAATTATTAATATTTTCAATAAGTGATGTAATAGATTCTTTACTATCAAATAAATAATGAATTGCAAATTGAGAACTAATAACATCAAACTTCTTATTTTTAAATGTTTTTTCTATAAGATCTTTATTTTCTTGTGTCATATTTTGAATTTTTGTTTCTTGTGCTTTTACATTTAAAGGTACAGAACTATCTGCTTGTATCCATGTGATTTTCCCAAAATCAGGAAATTTCTTTTTCATTTCATTATATCTTGATAAAGCACTATCAACTGGAGAATAAATACCATGAAAATCAGGATCAGTTCCAACATAATCACCTACACGTGCATGATACCATTTTAATAAATCCCCACCTTTACCACAGCCTAAATCTAATACACTTGATCTTCTTTTCTCTGAATTTTTATTTTCAAATAATGGACTACAATAGGTATAAATTATTATTGATTTTATCCAATTATGATATCCTCTCATTTTTTTAGCTAAATTATTTGTTACTTGATAATAAATATCTTGTTGTCTTTCTGAACTAATAATTGAACTATTTAGTCTTGATGCTAATATTTTTTGTTGTTGAGGATAAGTTTCAGGATTTGCTAACTTTTTAATTTCTTCAATTGTTATAGCTTCTTTAATTGATTTCCATGTTTTAATTGCAATATCTTTAAAATTACCATATTTTTTTTGTTGTGTCATAACAAATTCTGTTTTATCCCATCTTGTTCTTAAAATTATCCATCTATATTGATGTGGAATATTTAAATCATTATTATATATTAATTCTACAACAGTACTATCTTGAACATAATTACCATCAATATCTCTAACTTCATTTTTAATCAAAGGTAAAAATATTTCATGATTATTCTCTTCTTTTAAAAATGGAACTGGTACTTCTTTATTACCAATAGTATCACCTACAAATATATTTACAACACGATAAATCTGTTTTGTTTGATTTGTATTAGTTGTGTTATCAAATACTTCAAGATAACCTCCTGTTTCAGTATTTCTTTGAAAAGTAATATAAACATCAATTGAATTTGTACTAGGTGGCTTATATTTGTAAATAGGTAATTTTTGTTCTCTTTTATCACGTGTATATTTTTGTTCTAAACCAGTAAATATAATTCCATCAAGTTTGTACGGACAATTATTTTTAGAATTAGTACAATAACTATATAATAAATCTGAAAATGAAAACACTTCAGAATTATTTCCACCATTTGGACATAAAAATATTTTTGGATAAAATACTATTTCATTTTCTTTAGCTTTTTTAATTGTATTATTAAGTTGAATAAAAAATTCATTAATTTGATTTTCATAAAACTTTTCTTGTTTTTTCAAATCAAAGTTATTATCATATAATTTTATTTCATATATTTCATTTAAACTTTTACAGACATCAACTACTTTATCTATTCTATTTTTTAATATAACTTCATTACGCATATCTATATTATTATGAAATAAACAATCAAAAGCCATAAAAAGATATTTCTTTGATTCGTGAAAAAATATCATTTCTCCTTCTAAAATTGTATTGTTTATTTTTGAAGTATAATTAGTTTTTATAACATTAAAATTATTTGATATTAAATATATTTCTTTTTGAAAAATAAATAACTGATATTTTTCTCCGTCTGCCTTATCGGTTACACTATATTTATTTGGTATTTTATCAACAATATGTTGAACTTCAACAGATATTGGTTGCATAGAATATAAACCATTCATAGAATCAGTTTGATACACTAATTTTTTATATGCATCTTGAATAATATTTTGTTCTTCTTTGGTTAAAATATTGTTTGTACCTTCTAAAACTTTTTTGATATTATTTATTTCTTTTTCAATAATTTTTAACATTTTATCATTTTTACCTTTTATATTTTTTTTCATAAAATATTCTATTTCTAATTCATAATTTTTTTGTGCAGTATTTATTTCATTAACATTTGATGTTGTTTGTACTGTTGTTAAATCAACAGATATTTTTTCATTTGTATTATTAATTATTGATAAACTTAATCTATTTTTATATCTAAAACATATTTTTGAAGTATTATTTAATCCAGAATTTAAAATATTTCTCATATCGTTTTCTGTTAATGTTTCTTCAGTGGATTTTCTAATGCGAATATCAAATGCATTAATATCATATATCATTTTTGGATCTTTTATCTTTTTAATAAATTTATAATTAGTATTTTCTGTAAATTCACTTTGTGATAATAAAATAGAAAATATTACATGATTTGATCGTTGATGAACTAAATTTAAAAATGTATTTATTGTATCAATACCATTTATAGAAATTCTATAATTTTTATTTGGTTCAAATTCATAAATTATATCCAAAATCACTTCATGATTCAATAACAAATTTTGTTCTTCACTTTTTATTTTAATATATTTTAGTACGTTCATAAATTTAATTATTGATAATTTATTATCAGTTTTATAGTTATTAAACATAACTTCAAATTCATCGTTTTCTTTTACTTTATTGAATAGATTTTCAATTTGAGATATTTGTTCTGTAGTTAACATTACCATATATATTACGTCGTCCTTAAATAGGTATATATTTTACAATTTTTTTTAAATATAGTTAAAAAACTATATTTAAAAAATTGAAATAATAACATTTTTAAATTAAGTTTGCTAATTATGCTAGCTGATTTACTATATATTTGGATTGAAGATGTAGAACTTAAAGAGTTTTATAAAGAAGCAGTAAAAAAACATAATTCACAAAATTTAGAATTTCCAAATGCAGGATTTGATCTATTTTCTCCAGAAAATTTACAAACTATTAACAATAGTACATTTTGTTTGGATACAAAGATTGTTTGTTCAATGACTAATCAACAAAATGAATATCTAAGTTACTATTTATTTCCACGATCAAGTATTATCAAAACTCCTCTTAGACTTTCAAATAGTGTTGGTATTATTGATTCGGGTTATAGAGGTAATATCAAGGCAGTATTTGATGTCAAATCAGATTATAATATTGAAAAATATTCAAGATTAGTTCAAATTTGTTCACCCACATTAAAGAAAATTAATGTTATAATTGTTGAAAATATTGAAGATTTAGGTATTACTGAACGTGGAACTGGAGGATTTGGTTCTACTGGAAAATAAAAAATTTATTTAAAATTAAATGTTACGTTTAAAATTTATTATTTTATAATCATTTAATAATGGAAGATTATTATAAAATTCTTAATATTGAATATAACGCATCAAAACAAGAAATTATTGATAGTTATGATAAATTAATGATTAATTTTAAAATTCAACCTTTTATTAGTGAAAACGATAAAACACAGATTAAATTAATAAAGAAAGCACATTTTGTTTTAACTAATGATGAATATAAAAAAACATATGATACTAGTTTAGCTTTTAAAAAAAAACAAGAACAACCAATAAGTTTTCAACCTATTCATACAATTAATAATAAAAAATCTGGTTTTAATAATTCATATATTGCTGATAGAATTTTTAGTATGAATTGTGGTAATAATAATACATGTAATATAGAAAAAAGCGAATTATTAAGACCTAAAAATGTTGGATTGTCATCTGATCTTAAACCAGAAATTGATACACCATTAGATTTTACTAATCAAATAAAAAATGAAATTTTACCTTTTGATTGTAATGATATAACCAATAATTTTTAGACACACGCAAAATATTAAAGTCGTATTATGTAAAATTAATTTATTGTTAAATATAATAATGGATTTTGTTATACCGTTACATAATGATAATATTTTATTAAGAAGTACAATTGAAGGTATAGTTGAATTATATAATCCAAATAATATTTATATTATATTACCAATAAAATATATAAATAATATTAAAAATAAAATAAATAATTGGTTAATAAATTATACAAATATAATTTTAATTGATGAAGAAACCTTTTTTATAAAAAATTATAATATGCATATTAATGATATTATAAAATCATATAAATTTATTGATGAAAAATCACGAGAATTTGGATGGTGGTATCAACAATTAATAAAACTAGGAGCTGTTCATCAAATTGAAAATATTTCTAATCCTTTTGTAGTTTGGGATTCTGATTTAATTCCCTTTGATAAATGGATACTGAATGAAAATTTTTTATTTGCTATTTTACAAGATAAACCAAGAAATGAATTTAATAAATCTGAATATAATAGATCAATAAATTATTTATTAAATTTAGATGCAGAAGAACCATCTGAAGGAACATTTGTACCACACCATTATTTGTTTTATCATGAAATAATAAAACATTATTTAAAATATATATTAGAAAATAAAAAATATAATAATTGGATAGAATGTATTATTTCTTTATCACAAAATTATTATAGATTTAGTGAATATAAATCATTGACAACATTTATAAATAAATTTTATAGTGATAAATTAAAATATCATAAGTATGATACATATGGTAAAAATGGGAAGAGATTTAGAGAAAATAAAGAAATTATTGAAATTATTAAACAACTATGTAATATTGAAAATAATACAATATCATATAATGAAATAAAAAAAATAAAATTATATTTTGATAATATTAGTTATTTACAAGTTGAACATCTTTTATCTAATTGATTGTATATGAATTATTGTTCTAAATATTTAAAATATAAAAAAAAATATCAAGATTTAGTTGCTGGAGCTAATCAGAATAATACACAAATTTTAAATAAATATCTCATAACAGTCTTCTTGAAGAAGCAACTAAACATGAATATGCTAGTAATTATCCAGTATTAATTAATACCAAAAATTTAAAAGACTTATTTCTAAATAGAGCAGATTATAATGATATAATAAATTTGATCCAATAAACAATATATTTAAAGATTAATATATTTAATATAATATATGTATGTACTATTTTTTTGTAGTTTTTTATTAGTTAAATCATATTATTTTACTGTTCATCCATTAGAAAAAAGAATAGCATATGTTTTTGGAATAAAAAAAATTCATTATTTAGATACACGAACATTAAATGATTTAGAAGAATTATTTCAATATTACCCACTATTAATTTTTAAAGGATTAGATAATAATATATCACCAACTAATTTTATTGATTTTGTTAAAAATTTTGATAGAAATCATGATACTGAAGCATTAACAAATCCTGAATTATATCAACATCAAATGTTACAACTATTTGATCAATTTCCAGATTGTAAACATGTAGCGCCAAGAGGTAATATTGAATTATCAAATTTTCATCATATTAAAAATATAAAAATAAAACCATATGATCCATTTATAAATAATTATTTATGGCATACTGATATTTTAGGTCATGAGTATAAACTTCCAAATGTTGTTACTGGATTTTATATAATTGATCAACCTTTAATTGGCGGTGATACTGATTTTATTTCTGGAGAAACTATTTATGAAAAATTAAATGTTGAAGAACAAAATGCATGTCAAAATATTTTGATTAAAATAAATAGAAGAAAATTTATTACAAATAGTTTACAAATTGATTATGCTGGAGTTAATAGATTAGAAGATTTTGAAGAGAGATATGATGGAAATACATGTTTACCTTTAGTATATGCACCTGATAATATTGATAATATATATGAAAAACCTAGAATACTTATTATGCCAACATTTTTAGAAAATGTTGTTGGTTGGAGTATTAAAGATTCTAGAGAATGGATTAAAAATTTTATGAATAATAAAGTTTTACCACATCGTATTAGTATTCAATGGAAAAAAGGGGATTTAGCTGTTTTTAATAATCGTAGATTTATTCATTCTAGTACACCAGCTAGAAATTATTTAGATAATGGAGATAGTTCTAAGAGATTATTATTACAAACATTTATACCAACAAATAAACCATTATTAGCATATAGACCATCTCCAAATAATGTTTATGCTTGTTATAATGTTGGTTGGATAAAAGATCAAGAAATTTCAATTATATCTGCACATAATAACATTAAATTTGCGAATGATATTATAACAAAAAATAATGAAACAGTTAATGATGATAATATTTATTCATTATATAAAAAAAATAATACTTCTTAGCTATTTTCTAATACTTCTTAGCTATTTTCTAATACTTCTTAGCAATTTTCTAATACTTCTTATCTATTTTCTAATACTTCTTATCTATTTTCTAATACTTCTTATCTATTTTCTAATACTTCTTATCTATTTTCTAATACTTCTTATCTATTTTCTAATACTTCTTATCTATTTTCTAATACTTCTTAGCTATTAATAATAAAACTCAAGTGTGGATATTCTTCTTCTAACAATTTTGCAATACAATTTAAACGTCTTTCTATAGGATTAATTCCTTTTGTTTTTCTTGATCTTATTTGTATTTTTTTTTCTATTGATAATGCTTGTCTTTTTTCAAGACCCATTATTGTTCCATATACTATCCATTCCCCTTCTTGTTTTTTATTTGTTGTGTATTTTGCTCCACCAACTAACTCGCCATTATGTTGTCTAATTCTTCTAGGTAAATTATTAGTTATACCAACATAAGTGCAATTATTTATTGTATTTTTTAATAAATATACTAAATAATTATTTTCTTCCATTAATAATATTAATATTTAGTTTTCTAAATATTAATATATATATATATATATATATATGTATAATCAAAATAAATTACCACGCAATCAAAGATGGAAAACTTATGAAGATGAAAGAAAACAACAAGATGAATTACCACGCAATCAAAGATGGAAAACTTATGAAGATGAAAGAAAACAACAAGATGAATTACCACGCAATCAAAGATGGAAAACTTATGAAGATGAAAGAAAACAACATGTTGAATTACCACGCAATCAAAGATGGAAAACTTATGAAGATGAAAGAAAACAACAAGATGAATTCCCACGTTTTCCTTCTCAAAGTAATTGGACACATGTAAATAATGAATTACTACCCGATCATGGATTGAGAGAATATAATATATGGCAAACAAATGATGAAGATGAAAGAATAAGAAAATATAATAAATTACCACGTTTTAGTTCTCAAAGTGATTGGACACCTAAAAATATTGAAATAATTAGAAATGCTATCAATGATGGTATAATTAAAACTTCTGATGAATTAAAAGATAAAATTGGTAATCATTCAAAGAAACTAATTAAAAAAAAAAATGGAGATCTAATATATACACCTGCATCATTAATGTTGGATACTAAAATAGATAACAATGGTAAAAAAAAAGCTAATATTCGTGAACATAAATTTTATGAACAATTTACAAGTATTTTAAAAACAATTGAAACTAAAAAAAATAAAAAAGGATATATTAACTTTGTTCCAACAGAACAAGCTCAAAAAGATGCATTACGTAGTAGATCAGGTAGTTCCTGGAGAAAAAAAATTTATGATTATATGATGGGTGAAATACTTTATGAGCATGCGATGGATGAAATGTATAATATGTATGAAATGTATGGAATGCGTAAAATGTTACAAATGTATCAAATAGATAATATTTTTAATGAAGAATTAATTGAACAAATTGAAACAATGATTAGGCTTAGAAACCAAGAAAATGATTTATTTGATCAATTAAAAATTAAACAAAACTTAACTCATGATGATGCCCATATAAAAGATGATGCCCATATAAAAGATGACCATATAAAAGCTGCCCATATAAAAGCTGAAAAGAGAGAAATTAATAATCTTAATCAAGTTCAAACTTATTTAAGATATAAAGATGATGATAGTTTTAATGAATTAATAAATGAAGCAAAGTCGTTTAAAAAATATATGAAATACAAAAATAAATATTTAGCTCTAAAAAAACTTGTGGAAAAATAAAAAATTTATAATAATATTTATTATGAATTTAGATGAATTATTTAATAAACTTTTAAATATTAAACTACCATCACAATTTGTTATTGATTGTAATGAACAAAAATATATTGATAATTTAAAATTTCAAGATATATTTGATTATATAAAATCAAAAAATTGGCATAATTTATCTCCTCATAGTGAAACATTGTATGATCATTTGATTAATGCTGGAAGATTATCATATGAAAAAGCTGTTGAGCTTGGTTATAATGAAAAAGAATGTGTAAAAGGTTGGTTAACTGGAATATTACATGATATTGGTAAGCCAGGAACATCACTTATTAAATCTAAAAATGTATCATTCAAAGGTCATGGGATTGTTGGTAGTGCGATGTTAGATAATTTTTGGTCAGAAAATATTCAAATATGTTTTGGAATTAACAAAGAAGATTGGGGTGATATTTGTACATGTACTTGTGTTCATATGTGTGGTTATTTTCGTGATCAAAAATCTATTGATCATATGTTTAATTTTCAAATATTACCAAAAAGTGTAAAAAAAATGTTAATTACTTTAAGATATGGTGATCAATTAGCTCTTGTTCCACATAAGCGGGGTACTAAATTTGCTACAACAAAAGAAGAATTAGATATTAAAGAAAATGAATTTATTGAAAATTATTTATGTGAACCAAATATTGATGAATATTTAAATATAACAAATAAAAATAAAGGAATTGTTATTCAATTACTAGGTACATCATATAGTGGTAAAACATCATTTGTACATAAACTTAAAAAAAAATTAGGTTCAGAAAAAATTTTGCATATTTCAATAGATGAAAATATAGTAAAAGAAACTTATGAAGACCTAATTTATAAATGTTTATTTGGCTTAAAAGAAGGTAAAATTATTATTATTGATTCATTAATTACTATGTATTCCAAAGTATTATATATTTTACCAGATATTGTTAAATATTCCTATAAAATTAATATATGGTTTCATAGAAATAAATTATTTACTGAAAATAGTATATCAAACATTGAATTACATGGTAATTGTAATATATTTAATCCTTATATATCTGACTTGAATTGGTCAATGCTAATATCAAAAACAGAAAATAGAATAATTGATAATAATCATATTTCTAAACCTGATTTAACTTTAACAATTGGTTGGAATTTTTGTAATGAACATGTTTTTGATTATTTATATAAAATAATTAATTATATTTACGAGTATAATAAAAAAAATATTGAAAATAAAAATATATTTTAAAAGTAATATAAACTTTTAAAAAATAATTTGTTTAAGCATTTGTTTGGTTAGTTTCTTCTTGTTTATCAGTTTTTTTATTATATCTGTAATAAGTTCCTGTATATGAATCAAAAGAGTAGTTTTTAAGACCTTCTTTTTCTAAAAGTTTATCCATACTATCTTTAGTATCAACAGTAAAATCACCACAACCAAGAAATTTATTATCTTTCATATATTGTTTGTAGTATAAAACTTGTGCACCACTATTTTGAGTTAACCAATCCATATGTGTTTTTTTAAGTTGTGTATAATCTGCATTTTCATCAATTCCATTCATTGTAAAGAAAACTCTATAATATGCAAATCTTACACTAAGTTTGGCATTGCTTTTCAATTTTTTAAATGCGCTTTTAGAATTATCAATTGTATCAAAAATAAGAAAGTGTTTTCCGTTTTGTAAATCATTATGTTGTAAAAGTCCAGTTAATCCTTCAGTGGATAAATTTTCAGTAGTTCTTAGGACAATAGTTCTTCCTGCTTTTCTTATTGTTTTTTTTAGATTATTAGTATTATTATTTTCTGCCATCTTAACAATATATATTAATAAATTTTTAAGTATTTTTGATTATTATATCTTATACTTAAAGAATATAATTTATTTTGTTTTTTATTTTTTTTAAAAAATTAATTAATTCACTACCAAATAATATTTTTTTATCAATATTATTTTTAAATTTTATTTTTGTATTTATGTTTTCGTATATTATATATTTTGTTGATATCAAATCATAAATTATATATCTATATAATGTTTCTAAAAAAGATTTAAAATAAGTTATTTCTAATAATTTTAAAATTAAATTATCATTTAATGTATATATAATAAAATAATAAAAATCAATTAATTTAATATTTTCACCATTAACTATAACAAAAAAATTATTATATTTTTTTACAATTTCATTTATTTTGTCAAAATATTTATCATCTATTCTTTTATAATAAAAAATATTTCGTGAAATTTCTGATATTAATTCATTTTTTGGAATTTTATTATATAAACTAACTAAATACAATACATCATAAACTGCATATTCTAAAACTTTATCTGACATATTTTTTATTTCAATATGAACTAAATATATAGGTCCTGTAATATTTTCAATATTTGATAAATAATCATATTTATTATTATTAATTACTTTATATTCTTTATATAAATCATATATTGAACATTTTCCTTTTTTATTACTAATTATATGGTTATACTCACATAAATATTTTGTATCATATAATTTTTTTGAAAAATTATTAATTGATTCAATTCTACTATCAAATAATTGATTAAATAAATATGGTATGTCTAATGATTCCCCACCATGAATAATTTTTATAATATCTTTTGTTGTTAATAAGTTTATTAAGATTTGTATTTGATCTTCATTTAATATTTTTGGATCTAAAACAAATATTATACCATTATTATTATCTTCTAATTCTAAATTAAGTTGAATCAATGCAACATCTCTATCATTTCTAGATACTTTGTTAAATTCCAAGTCTATACCAATATATTTTTTATTTTTTAATTCTATAAAATAATTAAAATATTTTACCATTTCATTAATTTTTTTATTGTCTTTAGCTACATATATTTTATATGTTTTTTTATTATGTTCATCAAATATTTCTAAATCATTTTTTTTAATTATCATTATAACTTATTGATATTTAAAAATAAAATACAGTAATATATAATCTATGAATAATTTACCTGCTGAATCATTAACTAATATTTATAACTTTATGAGAGATAATAATGTTAAAGTTTATAATGAAACATTAAATATTTACGATATTGTTAATCAATATTTAGAAAAAAATAAAGGTGATGAATCTTTTGTTATTATTGATTTAGGTGATATTATAAGACAATATAATAGATGGGAAGAAAATTTACCTAGAATAAAACCATATTATGCTATTAAATGTAATCCATCACCAATTATAATACAATTATTAAATAAATTAGGGTGTAATTTTGATACAGCAAGTAGAAATGAAATATTAAAAGTTATTAATTTAGGTGTTGACCCTAAAAAAATAATATTTGCAAATCCATGTAAACCAGTTGATTTTATTAAATTTTCTAGATCAAATGATATTGATTTATTAGTTGTTGATAGTGAATATGAATTACATAAAATTAAACTTTATCATCCAGAATCAAAAATTTTAATAAGAATAAAAACAGATGATTCTAAATCAAAATGTAAGTTTAATGTAAAATTTGGTTTAGATTTAGACCAAGTTAAACCATTACTTGAATTATCTAAAATCTTAGGATTAAATATTGTTGGTGTATCATTTCATGTTGGTAGTGGTTGTCAAGATGCAAATGTTTATAATAGTGCACTTATTGATACCAAAAAAGTTTTTGAAATTGGTAATGATTTAAATATTAATATGGATATAATCGATATTGGTGGTGGATTTCCAGGTGTTAATGACAGTAATATAAGTTTTGAAAATATTGCTTCTATATTAAATAATTCTATTGAAGAATTATTTAAAGAAAATTTAGATAATATTAAATTTATTGCAGAACCAGGTAGATACTTTGTAACATCTTCATATACATTAGTTTGTTCAATTATAAATAAAAAAGAATATATTGAAAATGGTGAACAAAAATATATTTATTATATTTCAGATGGTTTATATGGAACATTTTCTGGTATCATGTTTGATTACGCAAAACTAGAATTATTACCATTTAATGAAAGAAATGAAAAAAGATATACAAGCATTGTATTTGGTCCAACATGTGATTCACTTGATATTGTTTCAAAAGAATGTCAATTACCTTCATTAGCTATTGGTGAATCAATTATAATTAAAAATATTGGTGCATACTCAATTGCAAGTGGAACAGAATTTAATGGTTTTCCAAAACCGGATGAATATTTTATTTTAACATAAATCATATCAAAAATTATTATAATCACTTGTAGTTACATCTTTTTCACTAAAAAACAGTACACTTAATTTTATAAATAATTAAAATAATTCTTCAAATGTTCTTTCTTTATTTTATACTTTATTATATTATCTATTGTTGATTTTAATTCTTAAAAATTATCAGGACAAAACTAAATTTTTTACATGACTTTTTAATTGACAAAATAGATTTTCTATTGGATTACATTGAGGATTATAAGGTAAACTATATATTATTTTATTTTTAGATTTGTTTATATTATCTACTACATTTTTTGATTTATGAAATCTTGCATTATCTAAAATTATTAAATTATCTTCATATTTATTTTTTATGAAATCATTATAAAATTGTGTAAATTTAATTTTATCTATACCACCTTTATATTTTTCATATCCTATAATTTTTCCATATTTTATAGCACAAATAAAATCAAATTTCACTTTTACTCAAATGTTAAACCTAACATTGATGAAACACGACTTATTAATCTTATTTCACTTCCTGGAAAAATTGAACCAGTTGTTTTAAATAGTTCTTTTAACTTTTGTTTAAATTGTTCTATACTTAATGGTGATAATATAATTATTTTTATTTTGTTATCATGTAATATAGGAACTATACTTAAAAATTGTCTAAATGATGAAATATCAAACAAATGCATAATTATAATTTTAATAGTAGGTCTTGATACTTCTAATTCTGAAGGGATTCCAGAATATTCAGGCATTTTTTGATCAAAGTTTCCAACGGGATATTTACCATTTTTTTTTTTATATTGTTCTTGAGCCCATTCTCGAACAATTAAAATTTTGTCTATTTTCCCAGTTAGCCGTAAATATTTAACAATATAAGTTAATTCATTAATACTTGCTGGTAATTCAAATAAAACTATACCTGCACTTTTTTCTCCAATATAACTATCAAGTATTAACATCTTTTCATCATTCGTTAATATATTTATATCTTTAATACCTAAAGATACAAACCAATAATTTCTATAAGATTTTGCATTAAGATTATTTAACGATAAAAAATTTTTAACACGTACATCATCATAACCATAAATATAGGGTAAATATTTTTGTAATGATTTAATTATTACATTGCTTGTAAATAATAATGACTTATTGTTTAATATAACATATTTAAATGCAGTATATAAAAATTGACTACCAAAACCATTTTCACTATTTATATCATCTAATATAATTAAATCAGAATCTTGAATATTAGGTAAAAAATCAATAGAAGATCCTACTCTTTTTACTCGAGAACTAAAAGTATCTACCCAATCATTATCTGTAAATGTTACTTTTAAATTATATTTTGAAACAAAATTTGCAACTGCTACACTTAAATGTGTTTTACCAATACCAGGAGTTCCACCAAGTATTAGACCAATAGGACCATATTCAGGCCTTTTAGTCACTGTTTTTAATGCAAATTTTTTCATTTTATCGTACATTAAAATTTGTTGTTCAGACAATCTTTCATAGTTATCAAAAGAAGCATTAGATGTTTCAGCACTAAATGAATCTGTTAATAGGTTTATTTGTTTTTTCTTTTCTGGTGGTAATTGTCTTTCCAAATTTTCAATAGATTCGTTAAACCATTCCTGTCTTGGTTTAGTTATAAAACTACGTAATTTTGCATGATTAAATCTAATAATATATTGTACACCTTCAATAGGTTCATCATAGGATTTTATATCATTTTCTAGTGATTTTGCTATTGTACTTTTTGGATCGGCTGGATTTTTTTCGATATAATTTTTAGTATCAAAATTTTGTTCCTTATTATAACCATCAATTAATAATCTTTTTATACCTTGATATGTTAATGGTTCTGAAAATTCTTTTGGACCAAATCCAATGAATTTTGGCTCTTCAGATCCTGACTTACCACATATCAAATTCCATCCAATTGATGCTCCAGATATATGTTTCAAATCATATTCATTAACTCCTTTTATATATAAAATATCTTGGTCTTGTAAATCTTCAAGTGTTGGTCTTTCTATAATATCAAATAATACTTCTAAAGGATTCCCTAATACAGGTTCATACTCAGTACCTTTGTATACTATTCTTTCACCTTTTGTTAATGGAACAAATAATGCAGGTGTTACAACAAATGGTGTTAATAAATTACCAAAAACTTGATTAAATGTCTCTTCACCAATTAAATTATAAATTAAATGATACACACTAATTTGAATTGTATTTGCACATTCTGTTATAGTTGGACCTTTAATAAATGATTTTAATGCATCAGATGGTTTAACATAATCGTATGACTGAAAATATGATAGTAGTGTTTGATTAATAATTCTATTAACACCTATATCCCAATATTTGTTATTAGCAACAGCAGTTATATTTAATGTTGATTTACCTGGAAAATATTTGTAAATATAATCTTGTGCATAATACATACCAGATTTTTCTAATTCATTTGTTCTACGCATTTCATATGATTTATTATAACTTGACATTAGCTCGAATAAATTTTTTGAATCAATTAATTGATTATCTGCAAAATTATTTGAGTATGAATAAACTAAAAGTGGTCTTGGTTCTGAATGACCACTTTTATTATAACTTGACATTAGCTCGAATAAATTTTTAAAATTATTTGAGTATGCATGACCAAGCGGTCTTGGTTATAAATAAGCAAGCGTTCCTCCTTTTAATTTTAGATATTTATTTTTGTATTTTAAGTATTTATTTTTATACATAATAATTTTATATATAAAATAATTTAAAATTATATATAAAATTATACACCGTTAAGTGCACATCGAGGATTGAGCTTATACAGCCGCAGCTAAAATTAGTAAGCTTAATCATATAATTAATTATTTTTAATCCAAACTTGTTGAAAATTATTTAATATACTATCAACTTTTATAAAATTTTTTTTTATATTATTATAATGAAATTTTTTGTTGTGATTACATAAGCTACGTGAATTAGAATACGCTTTATTACAAATAATACATATAAATTCACTTTAGAAAAATAGGAGGGAAAGTTTAAGATTTAAAAAAAATTATATTTTATCTAATAAATCCTTTAGTTTAACATATGCATCTGTAATTTTTTGTTTATATTTATTTGATTTTTCTATCCATTTTTCGCATGTTTCAATGATATCATCTTTTTTAATTCTAAAATGATGATTTATAACATCTTTATATTCAGGTGGACTATTTACAAGTTGATCAATCATAGCTAATTCTATTGTATGTAAATGTAATGGTTCATTATATTCATCACTTAATTTTTTCCCACGTTCTGTACCAAAATCTTTTTCATATCCAGGTTCATTAAAATATGGTTGATCAACTAAAATTAATGATTGAATAGAAACAAGAACTTGTAAAAAGCTAGATGTCTTACTATTCCATTTTTCACCTTGATCACCTGACCAGGTACCTAATAAAGATAAACATACTTTACCATTCGCATATAAATTTGGATTAAATCTTACTAATCCCATACCTGTTGTATCAATTAAAACTTTTGGTTCAACATTTGGATATGAAGATGGAAATTGTGCATGGAAAATAAATAATCCATTTTCATATGGCGTATCTTTTGGTCCTGAAATCATAAATGTAAACAAGTTCATATCTTTTTTTGATACACGCATCCAAATAGTTGATCCATAATTTAATGGTAAACTTGTTTTTAATGTTGATAATTCAGAAATTACTCTTACAATAGCTTTTGAATCTAATTTTAATTTTTTTTCTCCATAAAATTTATGTTTGTCATTAATCTCTATTGTAGCAAACTGTAATGATCTCATAATTTCTTCATATTCTTCATATTTATTTTTAACATTTACTTCATTAGATGTTTGTATATTATCAATTTTTGGTAATATTTTACTGTATTTATTATAATTATTATGCAATGATTGATATAAAAAGTTCATTTTTGATTCTTCATTATTATCAAATAACAATAATATTTCAGAATTTATTTCTTTTAAATTTAATACAATTGATTTAATAAAATCACCATTTAATTCACTTCTAAAATCATATAAATCATCTAAAACTTTCATGATACTTTCAAAAGTGTTTTTTGATGATTCTAAAGCTAACAATGTAATACCAGATGTAGTATTAATCAAATATCTAATTAAACATGAATTTTTTATTTTACTTATATTTTCGTTAGTTATATTTTTTTTAATATCTTCTAAAACACAAACTAATTCTTGTTCTAACATTTCTTTTTCTAATATATAATTTTTAATATCCCATTTTACAGCTTTATCATTACCATAGCCAGTACCTGATTTCCAGTAAATTTTGGAATCTGCATTATTTTTAAGTTGGGTTTTATTAATTTTAATATCAATATTAATATCATTGTAAACTGTTTCTTTTGTAATATTTGATAATTTAATTAATAAATTTTCAATTTCAAGCATTTCTTTATTTTCTCTATCAATATAATTATTAATTATTGGTTTTAATATATCGAAAATATTATTTATTAACCAATCAAATGTTATTGTATAATTCCAATTTTCTATTTTTAAAACGTTTAAATTCATTATAGCTAATAATAATGGTATTTGTAATTTTGGAGATATAACTTCTAATTTTGGAGGAAAAAAAGGATATAATTTTGGATCAACAATAAATTTTAATTCAAGTACTATATCATTATCAAAAAATAATTTTGCTCTTAAATCATAAATATTATTTTCAAAAGGATAAATATAATGTTTATATGTATTATCAATATTTATTTTATTAATTTCATTAGTTAATATTGTATAAATTTGATTTTCATTAAATAGTAGTTCTTTTGGTACAGATATTTTTTTAGTATTATTTTTATTATCTGCAAATTTTTTTGACTTTAATTTTAGTTCACTATAATTTAATTCATATTTAACATTTTGTTTAAAAGTTTGATAAAAATTAAATTCATCATTATAATCAATAGTTTTAGTTTTATTCATATGAAATTTATCAAGTGTATTTAAAATTATTATTGGAGTATAATTTTTTAAATGCAAAAAATCATAATTTAAAAATTGTAGTTCTTCTAAATTATTAACTACACAATAACTTTTAAAATCAGTCATTAAGTCAATATTACTTCCATTATAATTTAAATTTACATTATAATTTGTTTCATTATCAATACAATTTATAAGGTCAATATTATTATTCCATTTATTGTTCCTTAAAATATCATTAATATCATAAGAATATTTACATATTTCTGTCATAAATACGTAAATATTATTAACATACATACTAATCTTCAATTTTTTTAAGATGGTAAATCTTTTAGATAGTTATATTTATCATTTATAATTGTTTCAATTTGTTCAGCTTTAATTAGTTTATCTTTTTTCAATATTTCAGATGTTTCATAAATTAAATCTTTACATGAATTTATTATTATTTCAGCATAACTATATGCATTATTAATTAAGTTAATAACATCATTATCAATAAGTTCTTTATATTTTTCACTATTACTTGGATAAATAATATTACTGCCCATACCATAATATAAAACCATTTTTTCAGCTAATCTTAATGCTTCTTCAAAATCATTAATTGCTCCTGTTGTTACAGAAACATTATAAAACACTTCTTCAGCAATTCTTCCTGATAATAATATCATTAAATGTTCAAATAATGATTCTCTAATGTAAATATTACTTGTTGAACTTTCAAAAATGGTATATCCAGGAGTTTTTGGTGAAGATAGATTCAATACAACTTTTGACATTTTTGAATGATGTTTACTAAAATAACCAACAATAGCATGTCCCATTTCATGAATAGCAATATGATCAATTATATCATTTGTAAATTCATGTTCATTAGGTTGCCAACCTGCCATCATTTTATTCATAATAAAATCAAAATCATTAAAATTAAAAACGGTTCTATTATATCTTAAAGCATTTAACATTGCTTCATTTAATAAATTTTCAATTTGAGCACCAGATAGACTTTCTGTAATTTCTACAAGATTTTCTAAGTTAATAGATTCATCAAAAGGTTTACCATTAATATGAATATTTATAATTGATTCTCTTGTTTTTCTATCAGGTAATCCTATAAAAATTTTTTTATCTATTCTACCAGGTCTTGTTAATGCTGAATCTAATAAATCAAAACGGTTAGTTGAAGCAATCATAAAAATTCCTGTTGAATTTTTAAAACCATCTAATTCTACTAATAAAGCATTTAATGTATTATCTCTTTCATTTGAAGAGCTTTCACCATCACTTGATCTTTTTCTTCCAACTGCATCAATTTCATCAATATAAATTATACAAGGAATATTTTCTCTTGCTAAACGAAATAATTCTTTTATTCTTGTTGGACCTACACCAACATATTTTTCTTGAAAATCAGAACCAGATACAGGAATAAAACTACATCTTGATTCTCCTGCAAATGCTTTAGCTATAAGTGTTTTACCTGTACCAGGAGGTCCTTCTAATATTAATCCTTTTGGAATTCTAACATTATATTGTTTATATTTTTTATAATTTTTTAATATATCAACACATTGATTTAATTCATCTTTAACATTTTCATAACCTCCTACATCATTAAAATTCATTGTTGGATTTTTTAAAATTTCAAAATTTTTAGTTTTTGTATAACTTGGTTCAGGTTTAAAATCATCACCCTCTTCATTTTCATCTTGTGGATTAAATTTAATACCTAATCCTTCAAAAAAATTACTATTTTTAGTTAAAATTATTTTTATTTTAGGTCTTTCTATATTATTTTCATTTTCACTTTCATTATTATTTTCATTTAAAATATATTGGTTTTGAATAGTAGAATTTTTTGAATTTAAATTTTTTAATAAATGCTCATAATATTTATTTTTTTCTTCATTAGTATTATTCATATTATTATTTTTTTTTACTAACAATTCAAGATATCTTTCAGAAAAATGATAAGATCTTCTATTAAAATTTAGTTTAATCATATTTGATTTAGTATTATGATTTTTAAAAAATCCATTTGTTAAATCAAATATAAATGGAGACATAAATAACAAAAAATTAATTTTCATTAATATTATAATTAGTTCTATAAAAAATATATTGAAACGCAAGTTTATTTATATATTATTTTTCTTAAAAATACTGATTAATGTTGATAAATATATATCATCAAAAGTAGATTGTGATACTTTAGTTTCTAAATCAGATAAATCGGTATAAATTTGTGCAAAATTTTTTTGACTAAATATTTTATTATTATTTATTAATAAATTTGTTACTTCCTTTAAAATAATACCTAATGAATAACCATTTAATTTTATAATTTTATAGAGTTGAGAATATGTTTGTTGAAAATCATATTTTGATTCAATTAGATAATCAAATAATAAATTAATATTTTTTCTAGATGGTAATCCAGCTGAATCATAGCAACTATCCTCATTTATAATTTTTGATTTCATTGATATTGTTTGTAATAGATTTATACTTTTCCTTAAATCACCATTACATAAGGTACCTATTATTTCTAAAGTCTTGTTTGTATATTCTAACTTTTCATTTTTACATATTTTTTCAAGAATAATAATAGTTTTATTTATTGGTATAGGTTCAAATCTGAAATTAGCACATCTTGATCTAATTGCTGGTATTATTTTATTTTCATAATTACAAATCAAACAAAATCTTGTTGAAATAGAATACTTTTCTATTATTTTTCTCAATGCAAATTGTGCATCAAATGTCATTGAATCTGCTTCATCTAATATAATTAATTTAACACCACTACTAAACATATTTTTTCTTTCTGCAAAACCTTTAATTTCTTCACGTACCGAATTAATTCCTCTATCATCGGATGCATCTAATTTCATAACCATTAAATTAATATTATTTCCATATAATTTTCTAGCTAATGCTAAAATTAATGATGTTTTTCCTGTACCAGATGTACCATGAAATAATAAATGTGGTAATGATCCATTTTTTAACATTGTTGAGAGAACATTAATATTTTCATTATTACTAATAATTTCATCAATATTGTTGGGTCTGTATTTTTCAACCCATGGTAAAAAATTATTATTCATTATTTATATTGAATAATAATCTTTATATAAAAATGTTAAAATTAAGCTTTATTTATACATTTTCTCATTTAAAATGCACGTTTCTATAAAATTTTGAATTATAATCTTTTCTAGGTCCAATAAAATCATATGTTAAAGGTATGAGTTTAATTCGTTTATAAGATTTGTTTTTGCCCAATAAATATAAGTATTTTTGTATTGAATGGAATTAGTTCAGCACCTAAATTATTTCTTTCTATAATACGATATCATTTACTTTTTATATATTTGTCATTATATTATATACTACATGTGATTTTTTTATAAATTGTGTGTTTTTAATCGCCACAGTTGGTCGTCACATGCTTTAAAATATGATAAATTCTCTCAAGAATCAATTAAAAGAAAATGAGTTGATAGTCATTCATAAATTACTTTATTTGATGTTTCACAATTAAAATACAAAACTTAGTTATTGAGTATACAATTTGTAATAAATATTCTAAAATATTTGGAAAAAGAAATTTTACATTACAAACAAATAATTTTTATATTACGAAATCTTCTTAAATTAAATATGTAAAAGAATTAATAAAAACTGATGATCAAGAATTAATAAAAACTGATGATCAAGAATTAATAAAAACAAATATATTTTAAATAAAAAAAAATCTAAACAACTGAAACAATAAAATAAACTAATCTAATAAACTGTATAAATTCATCACATCCTTTAATCAAATTTTGGTCAACATCAGATATTTTATTAATTATTTTAGATTTCTGATCATTTGATAAATTACTTTTAATAATATAATCATGAAATAAAATGATTTGATTAACAATAGAATAGCCATTAATATATAATTCATTAACTAATAATTCAATATTTTGCATATCTTTTTTAAAAATATATTCAAATAATTTATTAAATTTTTCTTCTGGTATAAAACCTGAAAATTCATATAAAAGTTCTTCATTTGTTTTACTATCATATGAATTATTACAATTTTGCAATAAATTAATTGCTTTTCTCAAGTCACCTCTTGCAATTATAGAAATTTTATCTAATAAATTAGATCCTAAATTACATTTTTCAATTATATTAATATGATTTAATTTTCCTGTTATTTTTTCATTACTTATAGGTTTAAAACAAAATAAAGAACATCTCGATATAATTGGTTCAATTATTTTATCATGATAATTACAAATAATACAAAATCTAGTAACTTTTGAATATTCTTCCATGATACGTCTTAAAGCAAATTGTGAATCGGATGTCATAGTATCTGCTTCATCTAAAATAATAATTTTCCATGGAGGTATATCATCATTTAAATTTATTGATTTTTTTGCATACATTTTGATTTTATCTCTAACAATATTAATACCTCTTTCATCCGAAGCATTAAGTTCTATAATCCTATCTGACCAATATTTTTGACCAAAAATTTCTTTAGCTAATGCCAATATTGTAGAAGTTTTACCACAACCAGAAGGTCCATAAAATATTAAATGTGGTAAATTCTTACTAAATATTGTACTTTTTAATGAATTTATAACATTATCTTGCGCAGTAATTTCTTGTAAACATTTAGGACGGTACTTTTCTACCCAATGCATAATATTATTTTTGTTAATTAATGTTTAAATATAATTTTCTAATATAAAATAATGAATAATAATAGTAATAATTTTAGTCAATTTAATTATACACAAAGCAACTATAGTGATAGAATTATTAGTACAAATACATTTCAAGAATCACCATTTATATTATTTCAAGATTCTAATCCAAAATCAGTAGAATTAAGAAATCAAATGATAAAAAATTTAGCAAGAACAACTGAATGTAATATTACAGATGTTGAATCATTATTTTTTTCAGATGCTAATATTGAATTAATTAATAAACAATTAATATTGACTGTATATAAAAGATCAAAAAAACAATATAAAATTGGATTTCAAAATAAAGATAAATTATTGATAGTGATGAGATATGTATATTTGGAATTTTCAAGAAATTTACCCTATGATTTAGAAGGACAAATTAATGAATTAAATTGTTTAGTTGTAGGAGAAATTGCTCCAGTTGTAATTACCAATTTTGAACAAAAATTAGGATATTTAAGAGATATTGAAAGAAGACAAGCACCTGTTCCTTTACCTCAAAGCACTAGTAAAATGAAAACATTACCAACTGCTAATAAAGATTTCTTTTAACAAAATAAGGATTTCTTTTAACAAAATAAAGATTTCTTTTAACAAAATAAAGATTTCTTTTATTAATTTTATATAAAATTAGTAAAAAAAATTAAATTAAAATGCAATTTTACCTTGAGTACTATCTTTTATTAATTGATAGATAAAAATAATACCTCTTTTTCTTGTCATATCTTTGAAGTTATCTTCAGTTACAGCTGAAGCACCATCAATTTGAACAATAGGATTATTTTTAACAGCAGTACCATTTAATACAGTTGGACCAACAACTCCATAAGGATCATATTGAAAGTATTGAGGGAAATTAATACCTTTAGCATAATCAGGATGAATCATGAAAACAGCAGATGAACCAATAATTAAGTTAGATTCAGAAGCTTTGGTATTAACTTCACTTAAAACGACAGATCTAAGTTGGTAGATATCTTCTCTTAGAGCAATAACATCTTTAGCATTAACTTCTCTATCGTTTAATCTTTCAAAACCAGAAACAGCTGTAGGGAAGTTTAATATTGCAACAGGATTCATAGTGTTAACAGTGTTGATAATATTAGCTCTTCTATCAACGAAAAATATTAAAACACCTCTAGAATAGATTAGTGAGGTATGTTTTTGAACAATGTTACCATTTTCAAGGAAGAATTGTTGTTGTGATAAGGCATCATTTAATTCAACAGGTTCATTGTTATTGATAGAAGGACCTAATTTAAGATTAATCATAGGAACATAAGTAACAGTTGGTTTAATGTTTTGTTGATAAGGATTTGTAGAGAAGATTTGATACATAGGCATAGTAGCAACAACTGTAGGTCTAAAAGAGAAAGCAGATAATAATCTTTTTAAGATAGTACCATCATATCTTCCATAAACTAGATCAGGTGTATCATGTTTGTTAAGTCTGCAAACATCAACAGTACTAATAAATTCTCTAAATGAACTGTTATAGTATTGACCATTTCTTAAAGAAAGAACAGCATTCCATAGTTGGTTTTGTAATAAGGCTCTATTATGTAAATCAGATAAAGTAGATTTAACATCACATACAATATCGTTAGGATCTCTTGTTAAAGCATAGAATAATTCAAGATCAGCAACAGATGAAAAGTTTTCATTGTTGTATCTAGTTTTAACAATATTTGCAATATTGGAGTGTAAAAAGTGGGTATCAAGAATATCAATTTTAGGTAAGAAAAGAGCAGCAATAACAGGATGTACGTGATTTGAAGCATTATGAATGTTTCTATCATAGCCACCAGTTAGGGCTTCAATACCACAATCTTGATATTGCATTGATTGAAGTAAGACTTGTGAATGTAAAGGTTTAGAAGATGCATGAAGTTTTAAAATTTCTTGAAGAACTTTAAAGTCATTATCAGAAAGTTTACCCATAAAACCTTGTAAGTTAACGTTAACATTACCTAAAACTTTCATTATGTTAGTATTAGGAGTGAAAACTTCAGGAGATTTAAGTCCAACAAGTTCATTTTCATAAATTCTTTGGAATTCAACAAATTCATCATCAGAAAGACCGTGTTTGTTCTTGTATTTAATTGCTTTTTCAAGTAAAACGTGGAAAGGATATTGACTGTTGCTGTATTTTTCTCTGATTAAAGTAGCAAATTTCTTAGCTCTTTTACTAATTTCATTGTGTTTTTCAATGAAAACTCTTTGTATTTTATCAACAAGTTCTTCATTACCATATTTATTTCTTAAATTTTGAAATTCTTGTTGGTTAATTTTACCTCCATTTCTTCTAAATAATTTTTGAACTTCATCATCTACTGATAAAGATTCTTTATTTTTTTGATTACTTCTAGATTCAAGATTATCCATACTCATTATTATATAATTTAATTTAGAAAATTTTTTTTATATATCTTTTTTTTATTTTGACTATATCACTTATAACTAAAACTTAATTAATTTTAATTAAAAATTTAAACATTTTTTATAATTTAGACTTAAAAGATAATGATTTTATTTATGTAATGGATAAATTATGGGTTAATAAATATAGACCTAAATATTTAAATGAAGTTATTGGTAATAAAGATCAAATAGATAATATTAAAAAATGGATATTAAACCTTAACACAAATAAAAACCAAGCAATTATTATTTCGGGAATTCATGGTATCGGTAAGAGTTTAACCATTAAACTAATTTTTGAAGAACTTAATTATTTAATTAGAATAATATATCCAAATGAAATTAAAGATCATAGAATATTTGATGATTTTAATGATTATTATAATCATCAAAATTCAATACATTCAAAAATTAATTTTAAAAATGATAATAAAAAAAAATTAGTTTTAATTTTTGAAGAAACAGAGAATATAACTTTAACTAGTGAAAAAAAATATATTATGGATATCTTTAAAGAAAATAATAAAAAAAAATGTTTTCCTCTTATTTTTATTTCAAATAATCAGCATTCAAAACTTTTAAACGATTTAAAAAAAAACTGTGATGAAATACATTTTAATTCACCAATAAAACAAGAATTTTTAAAATTAATTAAATTTATATGTAATAATGAAAAAATAAAAATATCTGATAATTATGGTTTAGATATTTTAATTGATTTTTGTCAAAAAGACATTAGAAGATTGATTAATCTTTTACAAGAATTTTCATTCAATTTTAATGAGATCAATAAAGAAAATATTTTAAAGTTTATTACAAAATCAAGAGAAAAAAATATTGATATAGGTTTATTTGATGCAACCAATCAAATATTAAATAACTATCTTGATTATGATACTATATTAAAATTTTATGAAAGTGAAAAAGTTTTATTACCATTAATGATTCATGAAAATTATATTAAAAAAGTTTTAAATAAATGTAGTGATAATTGGGATAATGTTTTATTTAATCTTGTTAAAATTTCTGATTCAATATCTCGTGGAGATAATATTGAAACTAGTATATATACAGATCAAAATTGGTATTTGCAAAATATACATGGATTTTATACATGTTTAAATTCATCTTATTGGATAAGTAAAAGCAATGAAAATAATAAAATTGATTTAAAACAAATTAAATTTTCATCTGATTTAAATAAGACATCCCTTAAGAATATTAATAGAAAAAATATTACAAATTTATTAAAATTTATACCAAATAAATCAATTTACGAAATTTTAATATTGAATAGAATATGTAATTATATGATTCTAAATGATAAAGAAGAAAAATTTATTGATTTATTATTTGAATATAATAAGGATATATCAATTAAAGAAATAGAATTATGTTTAAAAATTGATAAAACCCATGAATTTAAATTATTATGTTCAAAAGATAAAAAAAAGATAACAAAAATAATTAAAAATAAACAAATAAATTAAATATATTTTTCTTTTATTTTAGTTATGCCAATATATTGAATATTACCATATTTATTTATAGGATTTAATATTGTTTTTGCATCAGTTAAAAATAATAGTACATCATTAATTAACTCTAATTTATTTTTATTATTTATTTCAATAACATCTGTATTTAAATATTGATATAAAAACTGAATATCTTGTTTTGTATCATTTTCAAAAATATATGATTTATTTTTAATATCTCTTATTATTTTTATTTGTTTTTTACTAATGCCTGGTATAGAATTTGACCAAATCCAAAATTTTTTATCATTTTGATAAACTCCATAAAATATATATTCAGAAACTAATATCTTTTTATTATTATCATCAACTAAAATTAATTCATCATTATTAAATGTTATTGTATAATTAGTTTTAATATTTAAAATTTTACTTATTTCTTGATTTTTATTTTTTTTATTATTTTCAATTTTTTTTAATATATTCATTAAATTAAATTAGAAAAAATATCTAATATTATATATATATTATGGCTTATCAACTAATTAAAGCAGAAGATTCTGATAATACATTTTTAATATTATCTATTCTAATTGGAATATTAATTATTTTTGTAATTTATCCAAATATTATGAGTCAAAATCACAGTGAAGGTTTTCAAATTGATCAACAAGTTAATAAAATATTAACAGACACTATTAATAAAGATGTTCCAAAAATTGATCAAAGAATATGTTCAAAACAATGTTGTAAATTTATACAATGGCCTGTTCCATTTAATACAAAAAATCCTATTGTTAAAGACGATGTATTAAATAATTTTATTCCTTCTAATTTTGCTTGCAATGGCGGTGAAAATGGTGGTTGTGTTTGCTTAACAAAAGATGATTATAACTATTTATCCGAACATGGACAAAACTAATAATATAAAAAAAATATATGGAATATATTAATGATAAGATATTCAAATCATAAATTTAAAAAAAAAAAAAATTCTAACCATAAATATCTTTGTTATACTAATTTGTTATTAATTATATCTATTTTATATTTTATATTTAATTTACAAAAAGTAAAAGATAAGATAATTATTGAATATTTATTAGTTTTATTTCTAATTATAACAATTATATTATCTCAAATCTTTTGGAATAATCCTATAAAAGGATCTACAATTCATAAAATAGATGCAATTAATGGAAAAATAGTAATATTATTTTTTATTATGTATACACTTTTATATAAATTTAAATTTAGTTATTTACTTGTTTTATTTGTTATTTCTATATCTTTTTATTTTAGTGATAAATATTCAAATCAAGAATGGTGTTGTAATAAACATTTATTTTGGCATGGGTTACTTCATGTATTTTGCTTTTTTGGAACATTTTATGCTTTCACTCCAATCTAAAACTTTTTTAAAAATAAGAAAAGTCCAATATAAATTTAAAATAAATAATCCGTATATGCCTGTATAAATTTCATATAATTCAAAATTATTTTTAGAATAAAATAAAAAAATATTATGAATATTTTTATTTAAAATTAAATAATATGAATAGTTGTAAATACGATAATATATAAAAGTAAAAATAAAAATACATTTATTTATATTTTTTAAAATAACCATATTATCTAGAGTATCTAATAAATTATTGATTGTCAAAAATATAGTTGATATTTCTGTTTTCAATATTATAGAAACTATTTCGTTTTTATTTTCTACGTAACTATGATTATTCATATAATGAAGCATAATCAATACCAATATATGATGTAATATCATATCTTTTTTTTTTATATAATAAAAATCAATTAAACATATAAATCCAACAAAATTAGAACAATATATAATATAAAAGTTATTTATAATACAGAAACATGAAAATAATGAAATTCCTAAATATAAATATTGTAATTGAAAGTTTTTTATCACCATTAAATATTTATAAATTTATCTCTTTATTTTATGTATGCTTTTTGTACTTAACATTAAATAAAATAAAATTAGAGTTTGATAAAATTAATTTAAAATATCTACTATTATAATAATGCTTAATTTTTTAGTTGAAACAAAACAAGAATATACAACACAATTAATTAATATTTTAACCCCGTTAGTTTTTGAGGGATTAAATTCAATTTATGCAGAAGTTGTAGCTATATCTATTCCTGAAAATATATTGAAAAATTTTCAATGTTTTTTACAAAGAATTCCAAAATGGAATAATGATATAATTAATAGAGAAACTTCTCGTATTATGAATAATACTAAAAGCTTTAGTTGGCTTGAAGATTTAATAAAAGCAACATTAAAGGCAAATATAGTTGTTTTAACTTATAATCCATCTTTTAAACAACAAATTAAAGTTGATCCTACATTATATCAAAATATTAAAATAGAAGATTTTATACATAAAGTATATATTGAATGTGCAAGAGAATTATGGAACAATCCATATCTTTTTTATCATTTATATCCACCAATTGAATTAAAAAGAAATCAGCGTGATACTGTTATGTTAATTAAAGATTGTATTAGAGAAGCAATACGTAAATTACTACCAGTTAAACATATTTTACAAATCTATCTTGGTGAAGAAATGGAAGAACCAAATTTAAACTTTGAAGAACCAATTAGTGAAGCAGAACAAAATAATATAAGTAAATTGATAAGAAAAGATTTATATAATAATAATGAAAAAAGAATTTTGGATAATAATGAAAAAAATGAATTAGATCATAAACACGAATTAGATCATAAACACGAATTAGATCATAAACACGAATTAGATCATAAACACGAATTAGATCATAAACACGAAGAAACATTAAAAAATAATAATCCATTGATTAAAACACGTGAAAATCTAATAAATTTAAAATATCCTGAGCAACAAATTTTTAAAAATAATGAAGATTCAATTGATAATTTTAAAAACATTAAAACAAGTGAAGTTTTTATACCAAATGAAAATACTAAAAGTGAGATTCCTAAGCCTACAGAAATTAATACTGTAGGATCAAAAATTCTAAGTATTATAAATCATAAAAACTTAAATTTATCTGATAATGATACATCTTCAGAAGAACAACAAAAAAATATAACTAATGATCACTTGGAATCTAATATAAAAAAAATTATTAATGATGATTTAGGTGAAACTGAAACAAGTATTAATTTGCCAATTAAAAATGAAAAATTCCATGAAGTTTTTTCAAATAGTATAGTTGAAGAAGATATTAAAAAAAATGCACAAGTACCAACAATAAATCAAAATAAAATGAAATTTTTTCAAAATTATTTAAATAATTTTAATTCATTATAATAGAAGGTGCATACATATCTAAGATACCAAATGATATTGATGCTACAGCACCAATCATTATTAATTCTTCATTTTGTAAAGTATGTTGTGGAATATATCTAGCAGCTAAAGCAACAATCAAACCAATTAATAAATATTTAATTAAATTTTTTTTTTTATCACTTTCTTGTTTATTCATTATATATTATATGATAAGAAAATAATTATTTCTTGAATTATTTAATGGAAATTAAAGATTTAATAATTTTTTTATTAATTTTTATTGTTGTACTATGGTTACAACATAATGATGATAAAAAATATAATAAACCAATCAGAACTGCTTTATATGACATTATAAAAATGCCTTTATTTGTATCTTTAATAATTTTAATTGTTAAGGATTTAAACTGTAAAATATATGATAACTTTGAAGCTATTTTTATTATGACTGATACTAATGTTGATAATAATGTAGATAATATTTTTAAAAAAATAAATTTTTCAAATAAAAAATCTGATGGATTTAATGATATATTTCTTGGACCACCTGATTTTTAAAAAAATTGAGATATAATTTTTTTATAATTATATATTAAGATTATGTCTGGTAATAATGTTTACTTATATGATTATACTAAAACAGGAGAAAAATTAACATATAATTTAATATTAAATCAGATAAATATTTTATTCGATGAATTAAAAAATAAGACTTCAAATAATTATAAAAAAATATTTAATGAAATTAGTGATTTATTAAAGATTTTACAAAAAACAAACAATTATAATAATATAGAATCTGATGATAATAATATAGAACCTGATGATAATAATATAGAACCTGATGATAATAATATAGAACCTGATGATAATAATATAGAACCTGATGATAATAATATAGAACCTGATGATAATAATATAGAACCTGATGATAATAATATAGAATCTGATGATAATAATATAGAATCTGATGATAATAATATAGAATCTGATGATAAAAATTAAAATCTTTATTGATACTACCAACTCTATTATAGAATAAAATGGTATTATAAATTGTAGTAGGTAAAAATAAACAATTAAATAATATAATTTAGTAAAAAAAAATCTAATTAATATTAATGGCAACAAAAGACGTAAGATTTGGTGCTTCAAGATTACAAATAAAAAAATTCAATATTAATGAAATGGTAGATCATTGTACTTGTGCTATGATTGCTAAACGTGCATCTGGTAAATCATATTTAACAAAAGAACTTATGTACCATAAGAGAGATATACCATCTGCAATTGCTATAAGTAAAACAGAAAAATTAAATAAATTTTATAGTGATTTTATACCAGATTCATTTATTTATAGTGATTATGAACCAGAAATTTTAACAAAAGTATATGAAAGACAATCAAAAATGAATATAGATAATGCAACAAGAATTAAAGCTGGAAAAAAACCAAAAGATGATAGATTAATGTTAATTATGGATGACTGTATGAGTTCTAAAGGTACTTGGTTAAAAGATCCTAATATACTTGAATTATTTTTTAATGGTAGACATCATCATTTATCATTTATTTTAACTATGCAGTTTTCACTAGGTATACCCCCGGAATTAAGAAGTAATTTTGATTATATATTTTTATTAGCAGAAGATTTTATAAGTAATAGAAAACGTTTATATGAACATTATGCTGGTATGTTTCCAAGTTTTGATATTTTCCAACAAGTTTTTACTGATATAACAGAAAATTATGGTATAATGGTTATTAATAATCGTATTCACAGTAAAAATATAACTGATAAAGTATTTTGGTATAAAGCTAAAGAAGTTCCTGAATTTAAATTAGGATGTAATAAATTTATTAAATATCATAAAGAAGCATACGATAAAGAATGGAATAAAAGATTACCAATGTTTGATCCATCTCTAGCAAAAAAAAAAAATTCTCTTAAAATAATTATTGAAAAAGTTAAATAATGTAATTCTGTATCAGTAGAAATATAATTTTTTTCCATAATATATATATATGTTACGGAAAAAGATTTTTAATCAAATTTAATTTTACCCATATCTAATTTATCTGCAATTTCTTTTTCTTTTTCTTCTAATTCTTGTTTTCTTTCTAACATTTTACTAATTTGGTCATCAATTGCTGATAATTTTTCTTTTAATGTTTCTCTTTCTTTTTTATCTTTGCTATTGTTAAATTCATCTTTAGTTTGTGTTAATAGTTCTTCTCTATTTTTAATATTTTCATTAATATTATTAACAACCATTTGATTTTTTCTTAATTCGTGATACAATTTTGCTTTATCTTGATTTTCGTTATATTTTTTCATCATATCATTTAATTGATCATTTGCATATTCAGTTTGTTCAACAAATTGATTATTATCAGATTCTTTCATAATAAATGCACACCATTTACCACCATCAATTACATATATATGATGATACGGATCTATTTCAACTAGTTTTTTACTATATGCTTGAGCGTCAGCATAAGTAGAAAATCCACCTCTAATTTTTAGTCCTAAAATATTATTATCAGTAGAGTATTCTTCTTTATCACTAGATTTAAATACTTCTTCTCTATAATCATTATTATTATCTACAGATTGTTTAACACTAAATTTATTAAAAAAAGATACACAATAAAATTGTTGTGATGAGATGACTGGATCTTCAAATAAGTAATCTTGTTTTTGAGTTGACATATTATAAATTATATAAATATATCTTTTTAAGTAGTTTTTGAACTTATTGGTTTTTATTACTAATTGTTTCATAACCTTGCCATATTGATGGTTCATTGAACATAACACTAAATTTTTTTGAAGGACGCATATCGTAAACTTCATCTAATGTAGGTTCATTATTATACGAATTATTTTCATTATTTGGAACTATATTATTTGAATTATATGCTTTTGTTAAATAATGTGTTAACATTAAAATTCCAACTAATAACATTATTAGAGCAATATTATATAATAAATAATTCATTATATTAAACTAGAAAGTAAAATTTTGGAATTATTTATATTGAAGATATAAATTCAGGAAAATTTATTTGGATATATTTATATTGAAGATATAAATTCAGGAAAATTTATTTGGATATATTTATATTGAAGATATAAATTCAGGAAAATTTATTTGGATATATTTATATTGAAGATATAAATTCAGGAAAATTTATTTGGATATATTTATATTGAAGATATAAATTCCCAATTTAAGTGTTTACACATTTTTTTCCATAGTTCATCATCTTCCATAAGTTTTTCATCATCTTTGTGTAATTGAAAACATGGTAATAAGTGATCTAACTCTAATAATTCACAAAATTTGTATAAAACATATGGATATGATAAAAAGTTTTTTCTATTAGCAGGTTTATAAATATGCCATATACTTTCAATTTTATTAAACATTTTGATAAATATTCTTTCCATATCCCTTGTTATTTTAGGTGGTGGCAAATTAGTTAATTTATTAATTATATAATGAACATGTTCATAATATGAATTATAGTCTAATTTTTTTAATATTTTTTTCATTTTCTTTCTATTTAATACTTTTAAATCTGTTATTCTGTTTTTATTTAATTCATTTATTATTTCCTTAAATACTTCTTCAGGAATATCAGGAGATTGCCTAGCTTGAAATTGATTAATCCATTCTCTAAAATGATTAATTCTTTTATACGGAGAATAATCTTTGATTTGTCTATCTTCATCTAAGATAATTTCTTCAACAACACCACACACTTGACAAACATATGCAGAAACACTATAATCAAATATTTTTTCAAAATTACACTCTTTGCAATATTTTACACGTTTAGATCCATCGTCAATATTAATTCTAATACCTTCAATTCGTTGCCAATATTTATTAAATAATTCTGCCCTATTAATTTCTTTTGTATCAGTAATAGGTTCTTCTTTTTTATTTCCCAAAAAAAATAAAATATTTTTAGCTTGTTTTGTTTCAACTTCACCATCTCTTAATTCATAATATTGAATTATTAAATCTCCAGTTCTATCATAATAATCCATTTCATCATAATTATCTTCTAAATTATATTTATCAAATTCTTTATCATTTTTTATATTAATTAATTCTGCTCTTTTTTTAATATATTCCATATTTGTATTTTCATATTGATTAGATAAATTTTTTATCTTATTATCAATTTTATCAATTTCTTTCAAAATTTCTTCTTTTTTTATTTTATTATTATTAAATATATTAACCATTTCTTTGTGTTTTTTATCTAATGTTTGTGATTCTTTTATTTGTTGAACAAGTTCACTTTGTTTTTTTACATCACCTTTAATTTTAGATGACATTGTATAATATATTTATTTGATTTATAATCTTTAAATAAAATTGAAAAATATTTTTTTAATTCATATTTATTAAGTTTATGGGGAAAAAATGTGAATTTATAAATTGTGATAAATATGCATCATATAATACATTAAATGAAAAACCAAAATTTTGTTCCGAACACAAAACAGAAAATATGATTAATGTTAAACATAAAAAATGTTTAAAATGTGGTAAAATACCTTATTATAATTTACCTTATGAAAAAATAGGTTTATATTGTGATGAACATAAATTAGATGGTATGATTAATATTAAATCTATAATTTGTAATGAAAAAGGTTGTAAAAAACAATCATCATATAATTTACCTAGTGAAAAAGCACCAAAGTTTTGTTCACTACATAAATTAGAGGGTATGATTCATTTGAATCACGTATGCAAGCATATTAATTGTACCTTATTAGCTTCATTTAATTATGAAGGTAAGAAATCAGGGTTGTATTGTTCTGAACATAAATTAGATAGTATGATTGATATTAATCATAAAAAATGTTTGGAATGTGCCAAAAGTGCATTATTTGGTTTTGAAAAACCATTATATTGTTCAGAACATAAAAAAGATAATATGATGAACATTGTGACTAAAACATGTATTTATGAAAATTGTAAAATAATACCTTGTTATAATTATAAAGATAAAAAAAATGGCTTATATTGTAAAAAACATAAATTAGAAAATATGGTTGATGTAAAATCAGCTCATTGTATTGAAGAAGGATGTTTTAGAAGGGCAATGTTTAATAATAATGGTGAAAAACCAGTATATTGCAAACAGCATAAAAAAGATAATATGACAAATCAAGAAACAAAAAAGTGTAAATTTGAATTATGTGATGTTTATGTTGGAAATAATAAAAAATATGATGGTTATTGTTTTTTTTGTTATATACATTTATTTCCTGAAAGCAAAATAACAACTAATTTTAAAACAAAAGAAAAAAATGTAGTAGATTTTATTAAAAATAAATATAATAATTATGATTGGATTTATGATAAAAAAATATTTGATGGTTGTTCAAAAAGACGTCCAGATTTATTATTGGATTTAGGTTATCATATATTAATAATTGAAATTGATGAAAACCAACATTGTAAATATGATACATCATGTGAAAATAAAAGATTGATGGAAATATCTAAGGATTTAAATCATAGAAATATAGTTTTTATTCGTTTTAATCCAGACAAATATTATGATAAAAAAAATGTTTTGATTGATTCATGTTGGAAAGTAAATAAAAAAGGCTTATTACAAATTAAAGACGTAGATAAATGGAACGAACGTTTAAAAGAGTTATCAAACAAAATAGAATTTTGGATAAACAACAACAATGATAAAATGATAAATATAGAGAATTTATTTTTTGATAAAAATATTTAGTTTTTAAAAATAAAACATAATTTTACTTAAAAATTAAAAACATTTAAATATTGAAAATTTTTTATTTAAAATATCATTTTTTATGTAATATAATTAATTTTATTATAAAAAATTTTTATTTTTTCTAAGATATAATATATAGAAAATGGGAGGCGGTCTTATGCAACTCGTAGCCTATGGCGCTCAAGATGTCTACCTTACTGGTAGTCCACAAATTACTTTCTTCAAAATCATCTACAGAAGACATACCAACTTCTCCGTAGAACCTATTCCACAAACTTTCACTGGTAATTCTGATTTTGGAAGAACTGTTACATGCACCATCAACAGAAACGGTGATTTAATCACCAACATGTATACCATGATCAACTTAAAAAGTGTTATAAATGATGGAACTAATTGGGGTTATGTTAGAAGACTTGGTCTTGCTATTGTTCAACACTACAAAATTGAAATTGGTGGTTCTAAAATTGATGAACAATATGGTGATTGGCTAAACATCTGGTGGGAACTTTCACATAAAGTTGGACAAGAAAGAGGTTTTGCTAGAATGGTTGGTGATGTTCCAGAATTAACCACTATTGATTCTTCTAATAAACCTGCTTACACTTTATATGTTCCTCTTCAATTTTGGTTCAACAGACACAATGGTTTAGCTCTTCCTTTAATTGCTCTTCAATATCACGATGTTAGAGTAACAATTGATTTCAGACCAGCATCACAGTGTGTTAACATCGCAATTGATGGTGACGAACCTAGTGTAAGTATGGCTGAAGCTTCATTAATCATTGATTATGTTTACCTTGACTCTGAAGAAAGAAAAAGATTTGCTCAAGCATCTCATGAATATTTAATTGAACAACTTCAATTCACTGGATCTGAAACTTTAACCTCAACCAACAATAAATACAGACTTAACTTCAACCATCCTTGCAAATTCCTTGTATGGGCACCTCACCTTGAGAAATATGCTACAAGAACTAATTACCTTGTATATAGTCAAGATTGGGAAGCTGCAAGAGAAAGATTTGCTAAACATCTTTGGTTATCTACAAGAATAGGATTAACAGAAGCAAAAGATAGTTCTGGAAATATTTTTTTTACTATTGGTACTGACGAATCAACAGCTAATAACGAAATAACTAGTCCTGTAGGTTTTACGGGTTTTGAAGAAGCAGGTTTAGTTAAAGCACAATTAGTTTTCTCTCAGTTTACAAATACTTCTACTACATCTGAACCTGTTACTATTGAAAATGTTGTCATCCTTGAAAATAACGTTACTATGAAGGATATGTCCCAAGATATTGCATCATTAGTTTCTGATTGGGATCTTACTACTGATACTGATATGCAAGCTTACTTAGAGTTTGTTGGTGTTACAGTTCAAGATCACTTTAACTATGGTAACTACATAAACGCTACTAACAATCCTGTTTCATCCGCTAAACTACAACTTAATGGTTCCGATAGATTCCAAGAAAGAGATGGTTACTACTTCAACTACGTTCAACCTTACCAACATTTCTCAAATACCCCTGCTGATGGTGTTAACGTTTACTCTTTTGCCCTAAAACCAGAAGATCATCAACCATCTGGAACATGCAACTTCTCAAGAATTGATAATGCTACCCTTCAAGTTAAAGTTGGTCTTGACAATCAACCTGCTGATAACAGTTACGTTAATGACTTCATTGGTGCCAACAGTAACTCATTACTTAACATCTATGCCTTCAACTACAATGTGTTAAGAGTTATGTCTGGTATGGCTGGAACTGCATATTCAAATTAAACATAATTGCACATTTTTATGTTGTAATTACATCATTAAAATTATATTAATAATGTTTTAATAAAATATTATTAAATAATCATCATTTATATACTTAAATTAAAAATAAAAAATTGATTAAGTAACTTAAAGTCATATTACCTAAATATGTTAATGCAGTGTTGTGTTCAGTTTAGTCAAAAAGATAATTGTTTTATCATCAATAATATAATTAAAATTGATAATAATAAAGTAGAAAAACTATTAAATAAAAGAAATCTTGAAAATTTAATAAAACTTGAAAATAATTTGTATTATTACAAAGATAAAAGTTTAATTGAAATTTTATTTGATAATTCTAATTTTACAAAAATAGAATTTAAAAATAATAATTCAGATGATTACCGATCTGAAAATATTATAATAACACAAAAAGAAAAAAAACAAATTAATGACCCCGAAAACGTTGAAATATTAAAACGAGGAAAACCAAAAATTATAACTGGTGGTGCTTTGTTTGGTCAAGAAAAAAATCATTATTGGAAAGTTAAAGATGCTGAAAATAACAAATATTACATTATGCATATTATTGATGATGTATATACAAAATTTTCAATTGAAGATAAAGAAAAAGTTTTTAATTTTAATAATGTTAGACCAACATGGTATTTACATAATACTGGATATATAACATCATCAATACATAATCAAGAAAAAAAAATTACACTTTACTTACATCAATATATTATGAACAGTCATTTTGAAAATAATTCTGATATGAAAAAAACAGTTGATCATATTAATAGAGATAAACTTGATAATAGAAGAGAAAACTTACGTTTTGCATCAATGACTGAACAAAATTTAAATAAAGGAAAACAAAAAAGGCAAAAAAATGCATGTCCATTACCAAATAGTATTAGTCAATCTGATTTGCCAATACATGTATGTTATAATAATAGATGCTATAATAAGGAGAAAAATAGTTGGAGGGAATTTTTTACTATTGAAAATCACCCTAAACTAGATAAATATTGGTCATCAACAAAATCTAATAATGTTTCAATTCAAGATAAACTAGAACAAGTTAAGCTAAAATTAAAACATTTAGATAATAAAATTAGTGACAAAGAATATAAAAAAATTGTTGAACCTAATTTTGTATTACCAAAAGGTTTAAGATTATTTATTGATAAAAAATATAATAAATATAAATTTGAATATGACAATAGAACACCATCAATAAGATTAAATTATAAAATGGTGTTGACACATAATGATTTACAACTAATGATTGATAATTTAATTGATCTTTTAAATGAAAAATATAAAGATATTAAAATGCCATATTATAAATTAGATAAGCCAGTAATATTAGATTTTAGTAATGTTAACAATGAAATTATAGAAGATAATGACGAAAAAAATAGTTCAGAAGAAGAAATAAATACTACAGAAGAAGAAATAAACAATACTGATGATGAATTAAATAATATAATAAAAGAAAATAACGAAAAAATAAAAACATATAATAAAAAACCAGATTTACCTGATAATTTTTCATTATATCAAGAAAAAAATGTTTGGTATTTATCATTTAATAAAAAGATTGATACTAATAGATATAATAAGAAAATAAAATTAAATTCTATGTGTATTCAAACTGAACTAGATAGATTAATTAATATTATAAATACAGAATTTCCAAATCTTAAAATTAACCAATATACAGTTCAAAATCCTTATAATTTTATTGATAATACTCAACTAAAAGAAAATAATAGACCAAAATTACCGTCTAACTTTTGTATAACTAATATCAATAAAGTTGATTATATACAATTTTCAAAAAAAGTTAATGATAAAAAAGTGTGTTATAAAACAAATATTAAATCATATGACTTACAAAAAGACTTAAATAACTTTGTTGATAATTTAAATAAAAAATATAATTTCAATATACCAGAACAAAAAATTATTAACATGAATGACTGGAAAACAACTAATAAAATTATTTTAGATACTATATAATAATTTTATATCCAAATATATGGAAATAAAAAGTCAAAATAATAAATATAAAATCAATAAATATTTATCAAAATTGATTAATACTAAAAATATAAGTAAAAGAAATATATATGAAAAAAAATATATTTATCATAAAAATTTATCACAATTTGGAGGTACAAATAAAGACAATATATGTTCTGATAAAGAATTTAAAAATGATGAAATTATTAAAGAAATATATTCTAATGATTTATTAATTCAACTACATACAAAAGTTTTGTCAAGTCAACGTACAACAGAACTTAATGAATATGAAACAGAATATAATAAATTATCTAGTTTAGTTTTAATCATTTTAAATAAAATTAAAACAAAAACATTTGAACTTGAAATAAAACCACTAACTTTAGTTTCACATTATTATAGAAATAAAAATTTTCCTCCAAAAATGTTAGAATATATTAATTTAGAAGAAAAAAAAGAGCTTATACAACAAATAAAAGAATATCAAAATAAAATTTTAAAAATTAAAAAAATTGGATACTTTATGTGTTCTTTATTATATGATGTATATGTAAATCAGTTTGAAAAATCACATAATCTATTTTTAAATGAAAATAATGTAGAACTATTTAGATATATTTTAAAAGAATCAATTAATTATTTTGATAATAGTGATGATATTAAACAAAATTTCTTTTTCTTTCATAATACATTTTCTGATAATTTTAAAATTATTTCAAGGAAACTTAATACAGAGTATTTAAGTAAAACTACTACAAACATATCAAGTTCATGTTATTTAATTTTAATTAAAATAAAAAACAAAATAAAATTTTTCTTAGATCTTAATAAAGATACAAAAGATTATATAATTAATTTATTGATTAATTCTTTAATTGATATAGATGAAAAATTAAAAGAAAAAAATACATCAAAAATATTTTCTGAAAATCGTATTAAAGAACTTGAGAGTTCAATAGTGGAACTTGAGAATTTAATAAAAGATAATAATAATGAGAAAAATAGAGATCAATTTTTAGTTTTTATTAATGACTATAGAAAAATGATTGATTCTAATAAAGAAAATAAAAATAATATTGAAAAAGAAATATTATTATATATTAATAATAATTATACAATTGATGATGAAGCTTTTGATGATTATAAAGAAAAGTTAAATTATTGTTTTTCTAATAAAAAAAATGTACTTGTTCCAATAATGTTATTAGATATATCACAAGAAAAAACTCAAATAAATAATATTTCAAATTATATAAAAAATCATAAAGATCCATCTTATAAATTTAAATTACATTCTAATATGTTATTTATAAATAATAAAAATAAATACATTGAACATTTTGAACCTCATGGTGTATCAGGATTTTATAATAGTTCAAAAGTATTTGATGTATTAGAAAGTATCCACAAAAAAATACCAGATTTTAATGATTATACATTTTATAAACAATCAGAAACATGTCCAATTGTTGAAGGTCCACAATATCTTGATAGAACAGAGTATTGTTATATTCATTCAGGTTATTATTCATTTTTAAGAATATTATATCCTGATATTTCAAGTGAAGAATTACAAACGATGTTAATATCTAAAATTAATCCTGAATTTAAAGAAGATATAAAAATTAATCCATCATTTGAATATTTAAATAAAAAATATATTAGATTAAATGGTTATGAAATTAAAACACGATTAGAAAATTTTATGAGATGGTATAGGTCTATTGTACTTATTTATGATACAACACGTATACAGGAAGAATTTATAAAAGTTATAAAACAAATTAGTAATACCCCATTACAAATGGTTTAAAAAAATATAAAGATATATAATGATACTAATACTTTTTATTATTTTATTATGTATAATTATATCAACAAGAGAAACATTTATCCATGATATTTTTCCAAATAATGTTATTCCTATAATAGATTTTAATTGGTGGAAACCAAAATTAAGATATACTAAAAATATGAGTTATGATCTAAGAGGTGATCCATTAATTATACCAGCTAGAGAATATATTTGGAATAATCCTGAAGTAGTTCCAAATTTTAATAGAAACACACCTAATAAAATTTGTGTATAATATTATTGATAATACAATATAAGAGACACATTACAATTTCCAAAAGAATATTATAAACAATAAGTTAGTAATTATCTAGAAAAATCTTAGATTTCAATATTTAATTCAACTAATTTTATTTAGTTCAATATTAAAATAGATTATAATAATATGTATTTTTCAATTATTGATTGATCTGTAATATTATTTAAACTTATTTTTTCATTTGGTGGATATCCTAATAATGTATTTTGATGTACTGATATATCAATATATTTATTATTTTCTTTAGTAATTATTATGTGTTTATTTGCGGATGTTTCATCTTTTTCTTTATAAATTACCCATTTATATTGTTCATATCTTTCTCTCCATACTATTAATTTTCCTTTTATATTTATTGGTCTAAAATTAGAATTAATCAAGTCTTTTTCTGTTATCATTAATAAGTTTCCAATTTTATTATGTAAATATTCTTTAAAGTTTATTATAAATAAGTCTTTTATTTGAGTTTTTAGATTAACAAATATATTTTCAATTAAATTTAATATCTCTGTATCAACAGGATGTGCACCTAATACTCTTAATTTATTTGTAAAGTTAGATTGATTTAATATTTCTCTCATTTGATTTATAAATGTTAAAGTTTGAATATTAAATGATCCATTATTATCTTTGAATAATTTATTAGAACATATTTTAAATTCTCTTTTAGATAAATCAATATCAACTAGTGATTTTATATCAGAATAGTTAGAATCAAAAATAACTAAATAACCATAATTTGGAACATAAAAATCAACTCCATCAATATTATATATCCAATATTTAGGATTAGCTTGATCATAAAATAAATCTTTTATAAAAAAATTATTTTCTAAACTTAATTCCCTAAAATATATCTCTTTTTCTTGTAATACAGCCAAAATATGTAATATTTGAAATATTACTGATTTCCAAACTTCATTACTTCTATAACCAGTAGCTTTCATTTGAACTTGTGAACCATGACCTTCATATATTGGTGATGCCCATTTAATTAAATTAGTATTTGGTGCTTCAGTCATTAATATTAAAGTTCTACCAGCTGTAATTGTTAAATCTAATTTATTTGTATTTAATATTTCATAATTTAAATAATTTAGAAAATCATGTAAATTTCTTTCACCTTCATATTTAATAAATCTAGTATTATATTCAATTAATATAGTTGGAAATTTGGTAATTTTATTTTTATTTATAAAATCTTGAAAATCTATTTTTGTTGGATCAATCCATTTTAAATTATAATCATTATTATTTTTAAAGTTAACTTCTATATCAAGCCAAAAATTATTTTTAATATCATTAATAATATTTATCCAGAATAAATTAACAGGTCCTTTTGGTTTTAATCTAGATTGTTGTAATAATTTATTTAATTCTTTTAAATCATGTAATTCATTTATTTTATATGAATTGCTATAATTTATTGTAGTTTTACCAACTGATAATTGTTTCCAATCAATATTAGATTTTGAATCAATTTTATATAATATCATACTAGCAAAATTAGGTGATACATTTTTTAATAAAATTTCATCACGTATTAATCTGTAATATTCAATTTCTCTCCATAAATCAAAATCAAATTTATTAATATTTTTGTTAATTATTTCTGCTCTAACTTCACCAATAGACATATTATATAATCTAATATTTAATCCAACTGATTCTTTTGCTAATTCTAAATTATTTTTTTGTGAATCATATCTAATTGGATATCCAGCTCTAAATAATAAAAAATTATGAGCTAAATCTTCAAAAGGATTAAGTTTTAAAGAATATGGATTAATTTCCATCAATTTTATGTATGATAATATTGAATTTTTACCACCATTAATACACATTTCTTCACCATCGTGATGATCTAAAATAATATTTCTCATAAAATTTTTTAATTGTATTCTTTCAAAAATTGTATTAAAACTTAAAGATCTTGGATCACCTGGTATAACATCTTCAAAAACTCTATTTATTGATGTATAGTTTGAAATTGGATTAGACATTGATATATTATATATTTTTTGAAATGGTTGATTATAAGCTGGATTTGGTACAGTTAAATTATTAAATGATGGTATTGTTGCAACAGCACTACCAACTTCATCATAAACTGGTATATATGCTGGAGGAACTTGTGGTGCAGGTGGTTTACTTTTTGATGTATCATATATTGTTTGTTCCATTAATATTGGAGGTTCTCTTGGCGGATTTTCTGCTGATCTTTTTTTAAATGTAGATCTTTCATCATTTGTAAGAAATGGTGTATTTTTTTCTGATTTATAAGGAGGCTTTATTGTTTTATCAAATCCACCTACTAAATCTTTTTTTATTTTTCTTATATTATTTTCATCAGTTTTAATAGGTCTTTTTTCTGATGTAATAGTTCTTTTTTCTGATATAATAGTTCTTTTTTCTGATACAATATTATTTACATCTGATTTAATATTATTTAATTCTGATTCTGTTTCTATTTTAATTTTTCTTCTTGATGCATATACATTATTATCAACTAAATGTTTTTGATTACCTAACATTTTATCTTTATTATCTTGTAATTTACTTTTAATTTTTATATTACTCTTTGGTACTTCTTTAAATTCATCAAAATATTCATCATTTAATAATCTATCATAATTCATATTATTTAACTCTATAACTTTATTCAGAAATTTTTTTGTTTCTAAATTTAAATTATTATTTAACTTTAATATATCTTTACATAAAACAATCATATCATCTTCTTTTTTATTAATTATTGGCTCAATAATATTATCATCTAAATCTTTATTTTCAACAACTATTTCGCTATCATAATCTTCATCGTTATCAGTTATTTCTTCCAAAACTATATTTTGATTAATATTTTTATTAATTTTACTTGAAATAAAACTATTTTCAAAATTAGTTATTTTTGGTGTAAAATCATTAACAGGTAAAATATATGTAATACCATTAATTTCATAAATTGTATTATGTGGTCTTTCTTCAATTAATATATTATCTAAAATCAAATTATTATGTTTAAATTCATTAAATGATTTTTTAATTTGTATTTGTGTATATATTATCAAAAATAAAAATACTTTCCAATTAATGTTATATTTTTTACTTTGATGATGATTATTAAAATTTTCTCTAATTTTTAATTGAATTATTTTTTTTTTATTTTTTTCAAAAAAATTATTTGATTTAACTTTTAAAAATTTACTTAGATCATTAATTTTTATATCAATATTTAAAATAGGAAGTAATATATTTAATTTTTGTTTTAAAACTAATTCACTTAATATATAAGATATTAAAGCATCATTATTTGATTTATCAATAGAAGTTGAAGATAACTTTACTAAATAAGGAAATCCATCAGTAAATACATTATAATATAAGTTATTATGGCTTTCAAAACTAAATTGTATTTTACCTGATGATATGATTTGATTGTATATTTTTTTTTGAATATTTCCATAATGTATTTTAATGTCATCTAATTTAATTTTATCAATATTAATATTATCAATATCATAACAATTATTTAAATTATTATAAATAAATTCATGGATTAAATTAATTTTTTCATCTAAATTTATACTCATATAAAAAATTTAGAAAATATTATTTCGTTAATTTATTATTTACGAAATTAATTTTCATCATCACTTGACATATAATTAAAATTTTCATCAATTAATGGTGGTTCATTATCATCAATTATATAGATTTCATTTGGTTGAATTAATTTCCACGTTTCTAAAATCAAATCTTTAAAATTGTAGCTCATGTCATTAATACAATTAAAAAAGGCTTTTTTATTTTTTGCATCTATAAATTTATGTTGATTATTCACAATATCTTTAATTTTATTTTGATAATCTAACGGTATTTTATCACGAAATGACTCATCAAATTCAACCATTAATGATATATTATTTAAAAATCTTAATGAACGTTTTAAATTTTTAAAAAAATTTATAACTTACTTTTAACAAAAAATTTTAAAATTTTTTATAAATGAACTATCTAATACCTCATTAATAAAATCTACTTTATTTATTTTTTCAGGTAAATCAGGATTAAATCCTGATTTAGCACTAATTTCTGAATTAAATTCAGAAACTTCAGGTTTTTGTGTTTTATGATTTATTCTTGTGAAATGTTTTCATTATAAAAAAGAATTTTTATAAGATAATCTCAAAATAATTTTTACAAATTATTTTGATGTTTCCCTTCAAGTGTTGTTGTACAAAAAGAATGATTTTCTGGAATATCTTTGTTAAAATTTAATTTTTTTATACATGTTATTGGCATATTATTTCCATCAGATAATATTTTTAGTATATCATTTATTGGTAAACAATCTACTGACTCTTTACCCAATTGATTTATAGTTATATGATTATTATTTATTGTATTATTATTTATTGTACCATTATTTATATTATTATTATTTATAGTAGTAATTGGTACAACTGTATTCTCTAAAACTATTAAATCCTTTTTACAATATTTTTTTTTATGTTCATATTTTGATTGTCTACAAGAAAAACTTTTATTACAATCTTTACAAATATATTTATTTATTAGTTCCTGTGATTTGTTTACACCCTTTACGCACCCTTTACTTACATTTACGCTATTATTTACGCTATTATTTACAGTACCTTTACAAACATCTTTATGAAATTTCTTGTTGTGGTTCCATAAGCTTTGATAGGAACGATAATTTTTATTACAATTATTACATCTAAATTCCATAAATAAATAAAAAGTTTATATAGTATATTAGAAATTATATCCTTATATGATTTTAAAAAAAGTTTAAACTTAGTTTAAACTTTATTTTTTTTTTTTTTATAAATTTTTAATAATTAATTAAATTTCTATTTGATCTAAGTTATATTTATAATCAATTCCATTAAGGTGCATATTAAATAGATAAAATAATCTAATAATATATGCTTCTAAATGAATAATATGTCTAGTTCCTTGTGATAATCTAAGTTCAAATATAGAAGTAATTTCAGTTATATTAATTTTAAGTTTTAGATCATCAACATTTTTAAGTAAATTAATCATTATAAGTCTTATTATTGTTTGTGTGGGAATATTTGTAATAAACAAATCATAAAATAGTTCTCTAATTTTTTTAATAACCGAAAAAAATTTTTTATTATTATAATTTTTTTTATTCAATATCATAGAAACAATATTATAAATTAATATATTCCAATTATCTGAATAATTAATATCATGTTTTTTAAGTTCTAATAACCATATTGCATTATTAATTTTATTTTGAGAATAATTAATAATTTCATTATAATCTTCAAGACTAACATTAATTTTATCTTTTTCAACAATTTGTAATACAGTTTCAAAAATTTGTTCTTTTGTTGGTAATGAAGTTCTAAATAATATGCATCTACTTCTTATTGGTTCAATAATTTTTGAAAGTTGATCACAAATAAAAATAAATTTACAACTATCAGAATATTTTTCCATAGTTCTTCTTAATGAAGCCTGAGCATAGTATGATAAATTATCTAATTTGTTAATTACAACAACTTTAAATAATTTTTTATATTTTAAAATATTTAGTAATTCTGTTTTAGCATAATCTTGGATGATTTCTTGTATTAAATATTTATCAAAGCCATTTGAATTAGGTTCAATAATAATATGATACTTACTCTGTTTAATTGAAACTTTTGTTTTGGTATTTCCATAGCCATTAATTGTATAATCAACTTCTTTTAATTCAATACCACTTTTACCATATATTTTTTCTAATAATAAATTAACTAAAAATTCTTTATTTGTTGTTAAAGAACCATAAATAATTAAATGTTGAAAATTTGCATATTTCCAGGTTCCTTTTTCAAGTTCTTCAATGGTTTTAATAAATTCATCTGGAGGCTTATTAATAATTTCATCAATATTTCTATACATATTATTATGTGTATTAAAACAGTTTAATATTTTTTCGATCATTTGATTTTTAGAAATATAATCATTTGAAATATTTTGATATTTATCAATTAAAAACATTATTTATAATTGAATATTTTCTTTTAAATCAAAATATTTTTATCCAATATTAAATTTTATTTTCTATAAAATTAATTACATCATATTTTACTTCATTAGTAAAAAAGAAATAGATATAATGGAATAAATTTTTCAATTATTGAATCCACTCAATATAGTGAGAAAGAATAATATTAAAAATGCATTTTCAAGAATATAAATTTAAAAATAAAATATATTCACTTAATTAACTAATTTAAAAACATATCATTCTAAATAATTAATGCTAATTAAAAATTTATTATCAGTTTCAGAAAATATTGAAGTAAGTGGTTGGGTATTAACAATGAGATCACAAAAAGATTTCTCTTTTATCAAAATAAGTGATGGTAGTGAATCAAATGGTTTACAGTTAGTTATTGATAATAATAAGATAAACTGTTATAATATAACAACAGGAACTTCAATAAAAGTATTAGGAAATTTGGTAGATTCTCCAGCTAAAGGTCAAAAATATGAATTACAAGTTGAAGAGTTAAAAATATTAGGTTATGCTGAACCTGATGATTATCCATTATCTAAGGGTAAATTACCATTAACATATCTAAGAACCTATCCACATTTAAGATCTAGAACAATAACTTATGGTTCAGTTTTTAGAATTAAAAGTGCAATATCGTTTGCTACACATTTATTTTTTAAAGAAAATAATTACTTACATTTGGATCCAAATATAATGACTGTAAATGAATGTGAAGGTGGCGCAGGAGTATTTCAAGTAACTGAAAAAGATATTTCTGATTTAACAAAATTAGAAAAGATTAAAGATACAAATAAATATGATTGGTCAGCTGATCATTTTGAAAAACCTGTATATTTAACAGTATCATCACAATTACAACTAGAGGCATTAAGTTGTTCCTTAGGCGCAGTTTATACAACAAATAAATCATTTAGAAGTGAACATTCAAGTACAAATAAACATTTATCAGAATTTACACATTTGGAAATAGAAAATTGTTTCATAAATCTAAAAGATTTAATGGATATTGGTGAAAAATATATAAAATTTATTGGTAATTATTTATTGGAAAATAATATTGATGATTTAAAAAGTTTAGATGGGTTTGTATCAAAGGGTATTATTGAAAAAATAAATGCAATAATTAATAGTATGTTTATAAGATTAGATTATAAAGATGCAATAGAAATTATAAATAAAAGTGAAAATATAAAAATAGCATATGGTGAAGATTTATCAAGTGAATGTGAAAATCATTTAACAGAATATTTTAACAATAATCCAGTATTTGTAACAAATTGGCCAATATCTATTAAAAGTTTTTATATGAAACAAAATGAAGATGGAATAACTTGTTCAAATTTTGATCTAATAATGCCGCATAAAGTAGGTGAATTAATTGGTGGATCAATGCGTGAAGAAAACTTGGATAAATTATTAAATATGATGAAAATTAAAGGTGTTGATCCTAAACCATTAGAATTTTATCTAGATTTAAGAAAATTTGGAACAGTTCCTCACGGTGGTTTTGGATTAGGATTGGATAGATTGTGTATGTTATTTACAGGCATGGAATCAATAAAAGATGTAGTACCATATCCAGTATATTATAAAAATTGTTCTTGTTAAAATGAATTATATTGTTCTTATAAAATGAATTAAATTGTTCTTATAAAATGAATTAAATTGTTCTTATAAAATGAATTAAATTGTTCTTACTAAAATGAATTAAATTGTTTTAATAGATAATTGTTTGAAATATTTATTTCTTTAATATCACCAATATCTTCCATTTTTAATAAATTATTTGTATTAAACCAATCAACAGTATTATATACTTGTTTTTTAATCAACTCTTTATAATTATCCTTATTATAAATTATTGAATTAAAATTACTGTATACTTTTATATTTGTTTCTGTATATTTAATATTATTTAATACAATGTATAGTTCATCTGCAACTTCTTTATAATAAGGTGTATGATATGAACCTTCAACTAATAAATCATTAACTAATATATTTGCATTTTTTTCTTTAAAAATTTCTAATTCTCCTTTATCTCCTCCTATTATATTTATATTTTTATTTATATTTATGCATAAAAATATATTTGGCGATAATTTATTTTTAATATCATTTACACTTAAACCTTTAACTGTTATCATTGTAGTTTTTGATTTTATTGAAATTAAATGCATATAAAATCCTCTTGTATAAACCAATTTTAAACCATCTTCAAATGAAATTTTTTCAGAACATACTAAAGCAGTGATTTCACCTAAACTATATCCAGCCATATAACCAATGTTTTTAAAAAATAAAGGTTCATAATATTTTTGAATACAAAATAAAATATATGAAGCTATAAATATAATTAATTGTTGATAATGAGTATTTATTGGTTCTTTATTGTTCAAATCTAATATTTCATTAAAACTATATTTTGTTATTTTTATAATTAATTTATCATAATTATTTAATTCAATATATTGTTTGATTAAATCAATATCAATATTAATTTCTAACCCTTGTCCTTGGAAAAAGCATAAATTATAAATTGGATGATTTTCAATATCATTTATTTCAAATTTATTATTATCTCTATCATCCATTTTTTCATACAAATATTTCATATAACTAGTTTTATTACTATCAAGTATTAATATTTCATCACCACTTCTATATCTAGTTTTACCATCTATAAGTAAAGAAACAATATTTGAAATATCATTTGGTTTTATTAGTTTATTACAATTTTTAATTGTTCCATTACTATTAATCATTTCTTTATTAATATTATATTTATTAACTACTCTATCTAATAAATCAGTATCAACAAATGGAGGATTAATTGAATAAACATTACAAATATTCTTTAATTCACCTGCAATCCCCCTTGTAAATGTTCCAATAGCACTTTTTGTCATAGAATATATAGTTCTTTTAAAACAATTTGAAATATTATCCCCAGCTGCTATTGAAGAGATATTAATAATAATTCCTTTACTATCTTTTAATAGGTTTATCATATTTTTAGTAAGTAATATAGTTCCCATTAAATTTATATTAATACAATTTTGAATATCTTCAATATCAGTAATCGTGAATGGATTTTCAGGACCTTCAACACCTGCATTATTTATAAGAATATCTAATCTTCCATATTTTTTATAAATAAATTCATATAAATTTTTAATGTCATCAAGTTTTGAAATATCAGCTTTATAATGTTCTATATCTTGTAAATTATTATTGTTATTTCTTGAACATACAATTGTTATATATCCTTTATTTTTTAATTTAATTGCTAGTTCTTTACCTATTCCTTTAGTTCCTCCAGTTACTAATGCTACTTTATTATTTAAGTTCTTTTTTTCCATTGACCATTTGAAAAGTATCATTCCTGCACTCATTCCGGCACCAAAACTAGATATTAATAATAAATCATCTTTTTCTAATTTATTATTGTTATATAAATCATCTAATAATATTGGTATAGATGCAGCAGAAGTATTTCCTACTTTATCAATATTATAAACAAATTTTTCTTTATTAACATTTAGTTTATTTGATATTTCTTCTATAATTCTAATATTTGCTTGGTGTAATACAAAATATTTAATTTGATTTTTATTAATATTATTTGAAGATAAAAATTTTTCAATACTATCAGGCATAAAATTTATAACAAAATTAAATACTCCAATTCCATCTAATGTTAATTTATTATAATTATTATTAAGTAGATTAATATCATTAATTGTTGATTTTTCTGTTTTAGAATATATGTTTAATATAGAATTATATTCTCCATCAGTTTTTAATAAGTTATCCAATATACCATTATTTTTTCCTTGACTTTTTTTTAAAATTACACAACCTGCACCATCTCCGAATAAAATATTACTTTTTCTATCATTCCAATCAACATATCTTGATAAACAATCTGCTCCAATAACTAGTGCAACCTTATATTTTTTTTCATCTTTTAAAAAATTTTCAGCTGTTATCATACTAGTTATAAATCCATTACATGCATTTCTAATATCAAATGCAAATGCATTAGTTGCTCCAATTTTATAAGCTATTTTACTAGCATCTCCAAATAAATCTTCTGGTGTAGATGAAGCTAAAATAAGTAAATCAATTTCTGTAGATTTTATATTTGCAGATTGTATAGCTTTTAAAGATGAATCAATTATAATTTCTTCAAGTGTTTCATTTTCATCTAAAATAAATTTGCGTTCTATTCCTGTTCTTTGTTTAATCCATTCATGATTTGTATCAACAATTTTTTCATAAAAATCATTTTTAATCTCTTTTGATGATAATTTATGTCCTAAACCTATTATTGTAATAGATGAGTTTGAATCGTTTACTTGATTAACTAATTTTGATTCATTGATTTCATTAACTAATTTTGATTCATTGATTTCATTAACTAATTTTGAATTGGTACTTTTATTTTTGGTATCACATATTTCTAAAATATCATTTATAGTACAATTGTAATCAATAGTAATATTATAATTTTTATTTATAATATTTTGTAATTGTATAAACGTTAATGAATCAACACCAATATTTAATATTTTTTCATTGTTTTTAGTGGTAATATCAATATTTAACAAATTATTAATTTTTGTTAAAATTTCGTTTTTATTAGTTTTTGTTTCATTTTTATCATTAATTATTGTGTTAGTAGTTTTATTATAATATTTACTAAAATACTTTTCTTCTAATTTTAAATAATTATCATCTTTATCCTTAATATATTCTATTGGATTACCTTGATAAATACCTATTTTTGTTATTTTTCTATTAACTAATGATAATGCACCAATGCTTACTCCTGATGCAATAGAACAACCTGGTAAAATAACAGAATTACAACCAACTATAGCATGTTTTCCAATAATAATATCACCATTTGTTATGTTTGTACAACATTCATTAAAAGACCCTACACACGGATTAGTCATTGATTTACCAGAATAATCATCTGTTGATCCAAAAATGGATACTTTTGATGATAAACCAGAAAAATCTTCTAATTTTATAAGAGCATTACCTGAAATACTAACATTATTTGATAAATGTACAAAATCACCAAATATTATTCCTTTATTACTTGATGAAATTATACAATTATCATCAATTCTACAATTATTTCCAATAGTAATATTTTTAGTATTATAAAATTTTGTATTTCTTGAAATTTTATTGTTATTACCTATACTTTTAAAATTTAAATTTTGAAGTTCTTCTTCACTATAATAACTATTCATATATATTTTTAATAATGTTTATTTTTTATATATATTCTAATTTATTATAATGCAAATAATCAATATTATATTATTAATATCATTTTTATCTTTTATTTTATTATTTAAAATTGAAAATTATGAAAATAATGAACAAAAGAAAAGATGTTTAATTACAGATATATTATTTCCTACAAAATTTTCAAAATGGAGATTAGTAGAAATTTTTTCTTTTATGAATAAGTATGATACTGATGTATTAGTTATAAAAAAAATTAATAATTTTGGATATAACACTTTTACATTTGATTATGAAGAATTAAAAGATAAATTTAAATTATTAGAATACGATATTTTAATTTTTAATCCATGTTATAATAATTTAAATAAATTTAACAATAATTTTGATGGTACAAAATATAATAATTTATTAAAAGCTGATTATTTATTTAGAAAAAAAAAATTTACAAATGAAGTATTTAATGTAAATAATTATGATTTTATTTATCATATTTTTTTAATGAATTATACTGATTTTAATAAAATATTAAATTATCCTTATAAAAAACAATTTATACATTTATATCCAGGTGGAGGAACTGATATAAAATCTTTATCAACTTTAGAGAAAAATATTCATAAAGATGTAAATATAATAACAACACAATATTTTATTTCAAAATATATAACTAGAAAAAATAAAATTGATTTATTTGGTGGACCATTTTATTGTAAAAATGAAAAAAATAGAGTAAAAAAGAGTATTAAAAAAGAATTAACTATATGTTTTACATCTATGGGTAATCATGTGTTAAAAGGCAGTCAAGAATATATTAAAATAGTAAAACTTTATAAACAAAAGTTTCCTAATAATCTTGTTAAGTTTATTTCAATAGGATATTTTGATTTAAAAAATGATATAATTAGCATATTACCAATGAGTCAAGATATTTTAGATGATTATTATTTCAATAATGTTGATATATTAATTAATTTAACTACAGGTCAAGCTATTGATGGGTTTCCTTTAGGTATAGAATCAATATTAAATGGTTGTCTTTTATTAACAACAGATACTTTTAATGTAAATAAATTAAATAATTTTAATTTTAATGATTTTATTATTATATCAAAAGATAAAATAGAAGATATTGTAAATAAAATAAAATTATTATATGATAATAGAACTTTTTATAATAAATTAGTAGAGGAATTACAAAATAATGTTTTTGACCTATTTAATTATAATAATTTATTAGTTAAAAGATTTGATTTTATTGATAAAATGTTACTTTAACTCACCTTCAACATCATGATAACATGTAAGACTCGGTATATAAATTGATGAATACTTTTTATTATTAATTATAAAGTTTTTAATTTTATCTAATAGTAATAAATCAGATGGTTCATCAATACCATTTTCTGTTAAGGATGTATCATAATAAAAAGGAATAATATCAGTTCTAAAAGAAATAGATGAATGTACTGTCTTTTTTGAAATTGGTAGTCTATTATTTTCATAAATTTCCATTATTTCTTGTGGTAATGCAAAATGTAAATATGTTGATTGTGTATTTGCAAAAATACAATTTGGATATTTAGAATATATTTTAGCTAAATAAAGTAAATGTTTTGGTGACCAATAATCATCATCATCGAGATGACAATAGTATTTATAATTATTTTCTCTACAATATTTAAGTCCCATATTAACACTAGTGGCACCAGCACATAACCAAAGTTTATCTTTATTTTTTATATAATCTCTTTCAACATTAGGATTGTTTATGTATATTATTTTATTATTTTTTGGAAGTTTATTATTATATTCATTAATAAAATCTAATAATATATGTTCAGGTTCAAATTTATCACCAACTAAAATAATATCCCAATATTTATGTTCTTGAGAAATTATTGATTCAATAGATCTTTTTAAATATGGTATTGTTTTACCATTATTTCGATAGAATGTTGGAATAACAATTGCAAATTTTATATTTGGTAAATCTTCAGTAACATTTGAAAAACATGTTATTGAATATGTAATAATATAATATATACCAATAAAAATAAATAAAAACAATAATAGTTTAGTGATTAGCATTATAATTATTTAGATTTAATATTTTATTTTGGTAAAAATAAAAAATAATAAAATCAATAAATTTTATTAAGAATTATTTAACTCTAATATAATATTGATATATTTATTAATTATATCGTAATTTATGTCACAATTTAATGGTAAACAAATAATTCTATTAAATATATCAACTGACATTTTACAGTTATGATCTAATGGATAATAATATTTTTTAGCTTCAATATTATTTTCAATAAATTTATTTATATTAACTTCTTTATTAAAAATTATAGGTATAGTTGCTAATAATGAATCTTTGTAATTAGAAAATGATTTATATAATGAAGTTTTATTTTCTAAATTTTTTTCTCTAATTTTTTCAATAAAATAACTAATTATTTTTTTATGATGTTCATATATTTTTTCAAAATTATTTAAATAATCATCAATAAAAATTGCAGATATTTCAGACATTTTATAATTTGATGCATTTTTATCAAATAACAATCTATCATTTTGAGAAAATCCAAAACATATTGATTTTTCCATAGATTCTAAATATTTATTATCAAAAATAATAAAACCACCTTCACCAAAACCAATTGGTTTAGTGTGGTGTAATGAAACCATACAACCATTGCCATAATTTAAATGATTTTTATTTTTATATATTGTATATGAAGCAGCTGCGTTATCAAATAATAAAAGTTTATTATTGTTTTTACAAAAGTTTTCATATAGTTCAATATTTGTAGAACATCCAAAACAATTTGTTATTAAAATACCATCATAATCATTAATATGTTCATATAGTTTATCAATATTTGGTCCCATGTTTTCATCAATATCTAATATTAAACTATTCTTTAATGGTCCTTGACAACTACATGGAAAAGTAAATGATTGTACTGCCCATTTTAATTGTTTATTATAATAAATATTTAAGCCTCCTATTAAAGCATTTATTCCCATAGCACCATTACATGTTAATAATACTGATTTAGTATCGTCAATATTAAAAATTTTATGTATTTTTTTATTAAGTTGAACTACGTTTTTCCCATTATTTGTAAAGTGTTTTGTTTCAATACAATCATTGATTTTGATATTTATTTTTTGTATATTAAGATTTTTTGTATTAACCCAAGATATTTTTTCCATATAATTAAAACGAGAAAAAAAATGAATAAATAAATAATAAAAATCTATTTGTATATATTATGGTTTATGTAGGTAGAATGTATGCTTCTTGGGATGATTATAATGATAGCAATTTAGTGGATTGTTGTTCTTTATCAAAAATAAATATAGAAAAGGATAAAAGAACAAATATACAAAAATATACAATAACTAATACAATATCAGACAACCGAATAAACAACAGATCAGACAAAAGAATATATACCAGATCAGACAACCTAATGAATACCAGATCAGACAACTTAATGAATACCAGATCAGACAACTTAATGAATACCAGATCAGACAACTTAATGAATACCAGATCAGACAACTTAATGAATACCAGATCAGACAACTTAATGAATACCAGATCAGACAACTTAATGAA
>Ga0214921_10000632_pt1 | contig 63821 bp, 55 predicted proteins | sample LL1505_MetaG_FD_177992 | JGI IMG/M metagenome (GOLD analysis project Ga0214921, IMG submission 177992) | Freshwater microbial communities from Lake Lanier, Atlanta, Georgia, United States - LL-1505 | ecosystem: Environmental > Aquatic > Freshwater > Lake | place: USA: Georgia | collected...
AGGCATGTCGGAAGGCCGACTGGATTGACGCAACACAAGGCTGGTGCCGCAAGGGCATCACTCGATTGGCAATCTCCCAAGTCGAGTCCGCGTTTCCGAACTGCGGCTTTCACAAATCGCTCATGCGATTGGCGAAGGACTATGGAGGCTCGACGCTTATCGGCGGGTTAAAGGTAGTGCGCGGGATCGTAAAGTGGTGACCGCATCGAGAGGATCGCAAGGTGTCTTGCCCGCGCGGGAAAGCGGCTCAGTCATAGCGCGAACGCAAGTGGCAAGGAATCGTGAGCGCAGGCGATTCCGTCCTTCTCGCAACGCTAAGGAGGCGGGGAGAACAAAGCCTGGCAGCAGAATCGCGGTGAGTTCTTGCGGTATGGTGAGTCGATTGGCTGCGATCTGCTGAAGGCAGCCGTTCGCCCGCCGAAAGCTGCTCGCACCACGTATATGTACGGGCGTTCCGTCTACTGGTAAACTCGAGCTGTCCCGTTACAGCCCCTAGCGACCCGAGGAGTTCCGATGACGTTTACCGCCGTCTTCATGCCGGTGCCCGAGGGCTATATCGGATTTGTCGAGGAGATCCCCGGCGCCAATAGCCAGGGCGAGACGCTCGACGAGGTTCGAGAGAATCTTCGCGAGGCCGTCCAGCTGGTTCTCGAAGCAAATCGGGAATTGGCAGAGCAAGCTCTGATCGGCCAGAAAGTCAAAAGAGAGCCTTTTGAACTGGCTTCGTGATGAAACGGGTCGATTTGATTCGTCACATCGAGGCCAGCGGCTGTGCTTTTCTGCGCGAGGGCGGCAGGCACACGGTCTACGTCAATCCGACTGCACGGAAAGTATCCACAGTTCCGCGACACCGTGAGATCAACGAATTCATGGCGAAGAAGATCTGCCGTGAACTCGAAATCGACGACCCCGGCAAAGCGAAGAAGCCCGAGCAGGGAGAACAAAACGATACAGTGGACTCGCAATAAAGTCGGACCTGATGGAAAGCCCAAGGTCGCGAGCCGCTGATTGCTACCGTTTAGCCGAAAAAGCGTGTAACGAATTGCCGGCATCCGCGTCTAATCAAGAGCGTGATCCAATCCTTTCATAACGCTGCTTTGTCGAGAGTCGCCGCATGCCGAGGCCGACATCTGCCCGCTATCGTTCTATCCGTGTTTCTTCTGCCGTAGCCGTTGTCTCGGTGCGTTTGTTGACGGCGATTCCCCTTCTCTTCTCCGGGTGTTCTTCAAGCGATCAGGGCCTCGGTCCTGTTCCCGGAAAGCCAGTAGGCGGCCCGCCCACGATGGCGGAACACGACATCGCGCCTTGGGATGGGCCAGCTTTCGGTCTTTGGATTCCGGCGGAGCAATACGGAGGCAAGGCCGACTCTTGGATCTATCTGCGTATCTGGAATTCGCCTGAGAGATCACAAACGAAGTTTGTTTTTCCGGATAAGTCGATGAAAGTAGGCGCCGTAAAGTATTTCCTGGATCTCAAGTCGCCACGTTCGCTTGACTGGACAAGCCAGCCTCGCCAGGAGTTGAAAGGGTGGGTCCGTTTCATCAGGTCGAATAGCCAGCAAGCCGTTGTCGGCGACTTCGAGTTCGTGTCAGAGGAAGCCATTTCCCTGAAGGGCCGATTCGAAGCTGAGTGGATAAACAAGAGCTGGATGGAAAAGGCTGAACGAAGCGATGCAGCGGACTCGCGATAAAATCCGGCGGTGTGGATAATCCCTTGGCCGCGAGCCGCTGATCGCGGGCGTTCGATGAGAAAGGAAAACCAAACATGAATCGTGGAAGAAGACACGCAGGCTGGGCTGTGGCGCTGTTGGGCCTCTTGTCAATGCGTGTCTTTGCGGCAGAGACCAGTCAGCAGCAGGCTGCGGACTCCAAGGCTTATTTGGCACATGTATCAGATCTGTTCAAAAAGGAATGGCCGGCCAATCGCACCGTCAATATCGTCTGCCACGGACATAGCGTTCCCGCCGGATACTTCAGGACTCCTGCGGTGGATTCGCCCAATGCTTATCCCCATCTGCTTTTCATGGGCTTGAAAGAGCGTTTCCCTGTCGCTGTCATCAACGTCATCGTTACCGCAATCGGAGGTGAAAATTCCAGCTTGGGCGCTGCCCGATTTGAGAAAGACGTTCTCGCTTGCAAGCCGGATGTGGTGACCATTGATTACGGCCTCAACGACCGCGGGCTGGGGCTAGAGAGGACGCGCGCCAATCTCGTGAGCATGATCGAGAAATCGCAGAAGCAGAATGTCGCCGTTATTCTGCTGACGCCGACCGCAGATACGGGCGCAAAAGTGGACAATCCGAATGACCCACTCAACCAACAAGCCGAACTGATCCGTTCGCTTTCAAAGGAATACCGGGTTGCGCTGGTTGACAGCTTGGGCTTGTTTCAGGATGCGATCAAAAACGGGACCAAGCTTGACGATCTCATGTCGCAGGGTAATCACCCGAATCGCAAGGGACATGATCTCGTCGCTGAACGGCTGCTGGATTGGTTCCCGCAATAGGAAAGACACCCATCGAACCAATCGATGCAATGGACTCGCGGCAGCGTCCAGCGTGATGGATAATCCCTGGCCGCGAGCCGCTGATCTTTGTCGTTATCCGAAAAGAAGAGAATGAAACAGCTTTTCGTGATCATGACGTTTGTCTTCGCTAACGCACTTCGTGCTGAAGACATCGGCATCCTCGTTCTTGCCGGTCAGTCGAACATGCAAGGCTGGCAAGGGAATGCCGCGAGCTATCCTGCTGATCCGAAGGGCATCGACAAGAATATCCCGTTCTACTGGGTCACGCCGGGATACAGCAGTTCCGATGGGAAATGGACCTTTCTCCAACCGCAAGGTGGCCGATTTTCCGAGGGCCATTTCGGGCCGGAAGTAACTTTGGCAAGGCAGTTGGTGAACAGTGGGAACCGTGTCGCAGTTTTCAAGTATTCCCTCGGATCAACCAGTTTGGCCGGCGACTGGAAAGCGCCTGGCCAAGATGGCATGTATGATCAGATGGTCGCTGAGTTGAGGAAAGCTGTAACGTTGCTCCAAGAGCAGGGCCATACGATATCCTTCACGGCATTCGTATGGATTCAGGGCGAAAGTGATGCGCAAACCAAGGAACTTGCGGATGGGTACGGCGATCGATTAGAGCTGCTCATCGATGATTTCAGGAAGCAGATAGCCAGGGATACGATGCTTCCCATCATTCTCGGAGTCGACGAACAGCATCCGTGGGTTGAGGCCTTCCCGCAAGTTGTGGATGCCCAGCAGAAACTGGCAAGAGATGGACAAAACATCATTGCCATTTCAATGCTTGGTTTAGAGAAAGCGGATGCTACTCATTTGACGCCAAAGGGATTAGAAGAGCATGGCGTCCGTCTGTTTAAGGCCTGCACGACGCTCACAACCAAAAGTCAACGAGGCACTCAAGGCGACGGTCTGAAGCCCGCGCCTTAGAGCCCAGTTCGCCTGCCGCTCGGCGACTTCTGTCCTGTAGACTTGCAACGTTGAGAACAGTTGCCATGGCCATCAACGGCTGCTGAGATGCTGGTCAATGCCCTGGTGGACGGTGAGAAGAGGGCCGCAAATGAACGGTCAGGCATGCCATGAACATCATCGAGAGTGTGCCTTCGCGGCACGGTGCGGGTATTCTTGAGATTCTGAACGATGTGATCGTCACATCGACGGCACTGTATGAGTATGTGCCGCGCACCACGGAGAGCATGGTGCCTTGGTTCGAGGCCAAGGTGAAGAAGGACTCCCCCGTGGTGGTCGCCGTGGACGAGACGGATGCAGTGCTGGGCTTCGCGACGTACGGCCCGTTCCGGTCTTTTCCGGCCTACAAGTACACGGTCGAGCACTCGGTGTACGTGCACCGGGGCCATCGCGGCCGTGGTCTCGGCACCGCTCTCATGCAGCGGCTCATGGCCCTCGCGGTCAGCCAGCACTATCACACCATGATCGGGGTGGTTGATGCCGGCAACGCCGCGAGCGTCGCCCTGCACGAGCGGCTGGGGTTCGTGCGTGCCGGCGTCGTCCGGCAGGCCGGTTTCAAATTCGGGGCCTGGCTCGACGCGGCCTTCTATCAGATCATCCTTCCGACCCCCGACTCCCCGGTCGAAGGCTGACGACAGACGCCATTCACGCCATCGGCAACTGGGCAGCCGTCGCGGCCGCCCGCAACTCCTTGGGGAGAGGGAAGTACACTTCCTCCTCCCGGATCGTGCGCTCTTCGACGGTGGCACCGTATCGAGCCCGCAGCCACGAGACGCAGTCCTGCACCACGCTCTCAGGTGCGCTCGCCCCTGCCGTGATCACCACCGTCTCGTGTCCGGCGAACCAGTCTGGATCGATCTCGTTGGCGCCGTCGATCAAAAATGCGCGAATCCCCGCGTCGCAAGCCAACTCAGCGAGCCGCTGGCTGTTGGAGCTGTTTTGGCTGCCGAGCACGATCACGATGTCGGCGCCTTCCGACAGGAGCCGCACGGCTTCCTGACGGTTTTGCGTGGCATAGCAGATGTCGTCTTTCGGCGGCCCGACGATCTGTGGAAAACGCTCCTTGAGGCGGTGGATGATCCGTGAGGCATCGTCGACTGAAAGTGTCGTTTGCGTGAGGTAGGCCAGCTTGTCGGTCGATCCAAACGGCAGGGCATCGACTTCATCCGTGCTATCTACGAGCGTGAACGCTTCAGGAGCCTGGCCCATCGTACCGATCACTTCATCGTGCCCCTCATGTCCGATGAGGACGATACGATAGCCGGCCTTGGCATACTTGATCGCCTCCAGGTGGACCTTCGTGACGAGTGGGCACGTGGCATCGATGGCACGCAGGCGGCGTTCGGCCGACACCCGCCGGACCTCGGGAGCCACGCCATGAGCCGAGAAGAGCAGCACGGCGCCCGCAGGGACGTCTTCAACCGCATCGACGAAGACGGCGCCTTCGCGCACGAAACGGTCCACGACATGCTTGTTGTGGACAATCTCGTGGTAGACGTAGATCGGCGTCCCATACAGCCGGATCGCGGTCTCCAAGGTCTCGATGGCCATATTCACGCCGGCGCAAAATCCACGCGGGCTGGCAAGCAAAATCTTCATTACGGTGTTCTCGGAGCCAGGTCGAATCACGCAGCCGGCAGCGAACCGGCTATGATTTCCCTGGCATCGTAGTGAAAGTGATCTCCCCCGGCCAGAGAACGTGCCTTCCCATGACCGGCGTCGAGTCGCTGCGAAACACCCCCACGAGCCGATCCCACGGTCCGCGTAGCACGGCCGGCCGCGAACCGGTGCCCTGGCGGCTCGCCAGGCTGCCGGCCACGCTCGATCTCGTGGCGGCTCGGACGTACTGCCGCGAGGTTGCGGCTCGGCACTACGAGAACTTTACCGTGGCCACGTCGCTTGTCCCGTCCAGGCTGCGGCAGCACCTGGCAAACGTGTATGCCTTCGCCCGGTGGAGTGACGATCTGGCGGACGAGGCCGGTGCGTCGCCCGACGCGGCCGGTGCCTTGGCGGAGTGGCGACGGGGATTGGACAAGTGTTTCGCGGGCTGCCCGGATCATCCGGTGTACGTGGCACTTGCCGACACGGTGCGGGCGACCGGTCTGCAAGCGGAGCCATTCTCAGACTTGATTTCGGCGTTCGAAGAAGATCAGGCATTCGATGCGGCAGCGATCGTAGTGCGCTACCCGACCCGAGCCGCGCTGCTTGAGTACTGTCGCCGGTCGGCCAATCCGGTCGGCCGGATCGTGCTTGCACTGGAAGGCTGCCATGAGCCGCATCTCGTCGAACTGTCGGATGCCATCTGCACCGGCCTGCAGCTCGTCAACTTCTGGCAGGACGTGCATCGGGATCGCGTGGCCGGCCGAGTCTATATCCCGGCGGAAGACCTGGAGCGGCATCGCGTGGACGTGGCGGCGCTCGATGCCCCACGAGCCGTGCCCGGCGTTCGCGAACTCCTGCGCGACGAGGTGGCCTGGGCTCGCTCCTTCTTCGACACCGGTGCGCCGCTCCAAAGCCTCGCCCCGCCGGCCCTGCAGCCGGCCATCGAACTGTTCGTGGCGGGCGGTCGAGCTGTCGCCGATGCGATCGAGCGGACCGGCTACGACACCCTCGCCACGAGGCCGACGGTGAGCCGCTGGACGAAGCTCGCCCTGGCTGCACGTGCATGGTGGAAGTCAAAAATCTCGGGCGACGGGGGGCGGCCATGACCACGCTCTCAGCCGACCGCGCGGCCTGCGCCGAGGTGCTCCGGCGGTCGGGCTCCAGTTTTTCGCTTCCGATTCGCCTCCTGCCGGCGGAGAAGCGTTGGGGCACGACGGCGCTCTATGCATTCTGCCGCCATGCGGATGACATCGTCGATGATGCCTCGGATCCGCAGGCAGCCTTCGACGATCTGGAAGGCTTCCGCGGCGCGCTGTGCACGGCGCTCGCGGGCGAGGCGGTGTCCGATCCGATTCTCCGGGCGGTCGCTGATACGGTGCGCAGATTCGGCGTTCCCGAACGGACCCTGTTCGACGTGCTGGACGGCGTGCGGATGGATCTCTCGCACGCCGGTTTTGAGACGTTTGCGGATCTCGAGGAATACTGTCGACGGGTGGCCAGTGCCGTCGGGCTTGCGGCGATTCATGTGTGGGGCTTTCGCACGAGGGATGCTCTCCCGGCTGCGCATGCCTGTGGGCTGGCGTTTCAACTGACGAATATCCTGCGCGACGTCAGCGAGGATCGGACACGGGGGCGGTTGTATCTCGCCCGCGAGGATTTCCGGGCCTGCGGATGCAATCCCGACGATCTGGCGGCACGTCCGGTGCACCCGGGTGTCGCCCGGGTGTTGGCTCTCTATACGACTCGCACGGAGAAGTCCTTCCGTCAGGCCGCGAGCCTTGATGGGATGCTCTCGACAGACGGCCGCCTTGCGTTTCGGGCGATGTTCGCGGCCTACAGGTCGATCTTCGCGGCTGTGAGGCGGGCGGGCGCCGCGGTTCTCACCCGACGGGTGCGACCGCCGCGGCCCGTGCTCGTGGCGGCGACGCTCGCGGGCGTGGCCCTGGGGCCGCGGCCATGAGCACGACGGCACGACCACGGGCGTCGGAAACGCCTTGCCACACCGTGATCGTCGGCGGCGGCCTGGCCGGCCTCGCTGCCGCGGCAGCGCTTATCGAGCAGGGCGTTTCGGTCAGCGTGCTGGAGTCGCGCCGCCGCTGCGGCGGCCGTGCCGCGTCGTTCGAAGATCCCGTCGGGGGCGGGCTCGTCGATGCCTGCCAGCACGTGGCCATGGGCTGCTGCACGAATTTTCTCGACCTCTGCAGAAAGACCGGGCTCGCCGAAACGCTGCGCCGGGATCGGACACTGTGGTTCATCGGTGCCGACGGCACGCGGGCCGCCTGCACGCCCACGCAGAGCCTGCCTGCCCCGCTGCATCTCGCCCCCCTGCTCTCTTCCATGCGACACTTCTCGTTCGTCGAGAAGGTGCGGCTCGCCATGGGCATGCTGCGGATGGCGCGGTGGCGCGGTGCCGATGATCCCACAGGGCTGTCGGCCGGTGCGTGGCTGCGGGAGATCGGGCAGCCGACCAGGGTGATCGAGCTGTTCTGGCAGCCGGTGATCGAAAGTGCGCTCGGGGAATCGCTCGATCTGGTCAGCGTGCCAGCCGCGAGAAAGGTGGTGCGCGATGCGTTTCTTGCCAACCGGGCGGCGGCAGACTTGTATGTTCCTCTCGAGCCCCTCGGCACCCTGTTTGGCGATCGCCTGGTCGCCTGGCTCGAGCGCGAGGCCGTCGAGATTCGCACCGGGTGTGCCGTCACCGGCATTGAGCGAGATGGCGCCGGAAACGTGCGTGGTGTCGTCCACGACGGCACCATGCTGCCGTGCGATGCCGTGATCCTCGCCGTGCCGTGGAAGCAAGCCGCCCGCCTCGTGCCCGACCTCGTGCCGCCGGCCGACGAGCGGCTGACGGGATCGCCGATCACCGCCATTCATCTGTGGTTTGACCGTGACGTGATCGATCTGCCGCACGCCGTCCTCGTGGGCCGGGTGTCGCAGTGGGTTTTTCGCGGTGACGAGGCCGCAGGCCGCGGCTATTGCCAGGTGGTGATCAGCGCCTCGCGGGGCCTCCTCGGAGGAGACCGTGCCGCACTCGTCGAGACGGTCGTCGACGAGCTTCGTGCGGTGTTTCCGGCTGTCGCATCCGCCCGGCTTGTCGAAGCGCGGGTCGTTACCGACCCGACGGCCGTGCTCTCGGTGCGCCCCGGTGTCGAAGCCGCCCGGCCTCCGGCCCGCACCCGCGTGCCGAATCTGTTTCTGGCTGGCGATTGGACGGCCACGGGATGGCCATCGACGATGGAAGGAGCCGTGCGCAGCGGGCGGCTCGCCGCAGACTCGCTGCTCACGTGGTCCGGACGCGCGGCAACGACGCTGGCGGACGACTTGCCCCGGTCCTGGCTCATGCGGTGGCTGGCGGGCTGAGCGCGGGCAGGGCGGCCACCTCGAGTTCGAGGGCGTCGGCGAGTGTCCGCGAGTCGACGACGGCGCGTTCCCAGAGCCCCCACAAGTCACCGATGGCGGACGGGCGGCGCCCGACGGTCCGGATCGCCAGGCCGATCCGGTGCCATGGTGATCGAGCTTCGGCCAGCCGGGTGATCTCTCCGGGGAGCGAGTCTGCTGCGGCGTCGGAGACGACCCGCAGGCCGAGGCACGGTAGCCCGGCTCGCCCTGCCTCGTGGGCCACGGCCCAGGTCTCCATGTCTACGATGTCGGCGCCGGTGTCCTCCGCCAAGCGGTGTTTGGCGTCGACACCGTGAATCACTTCGTCGACGGTGACGATGTCATGCCCGGACTTCGCAGCGTCGGCGGTCGACTGCTGCAGAACTACTGGCTGATCTCCCGGCCGAAGCGCGCGGCAGGGCCGAATCAAGCTGCCCCTGGCCAGGTGCGGATTCAAGCCGCCCGCAAAGCCGGCGGAAATCACCAGCCGCGGCCGGTGGCCGTCGATCAGCAAGCGACAGGCGCGGGTTGCCTGGGCGACCCCCGTTCCCCCCACGACCCAGGCGATGGGATGGCTCCGCAGCGACCCGTGCCACACCGTGAGACCGGCAGCCTCGATCGTCGTGACGGCGTCGACGCGGTCGGCAAATCGTCCGGCCTCGATCGGCAGGGCGAAGACGATGCCAGCCACCACCTGCGGCCCGTCGGTTACCACGGCAACAACCAGGCGAGTGTGTGCACCGGGTTCCATCGGTCGGCAGTGTCATGCCGCCGGCAGGCTGCGCAGCCGCAACGCTCGGCTGGCACCATCTGCACGTCGTATTTCGGCACTCGCTCCACCTTCTCCTCGCCGTCCGCCTTGTACAGCCGCTTCTTCACGATCACGTCGCCACAGGGCGGGCTGCACCGGCACTCCGGCGGCAGCGCGTGCCAGGAATCGAAGCCGCGAGTGCAGGCATGCTCGCACGTGATCGAGTATTTCGGCTTCTTGGTTTTCTTTTCGTCCCACGTGGCCTTGCAGGCCGGCACGCACTCCGGGCAGCCGCCGGCTCCCGTGCAGGACACATGACCGCAGTCGCACGAGGCGGCCCTGGTCATGGCCGGACCCGCGGCGAGGGCGATCAGCAGGGTGAACGACAGGCGACGCATGGCCAAAGGTTCCTCGTGTGCCTGGGTGACTCAGAAATCGAAGGCCAGGCGCGTGCCCAGCCCGTGGATGCCGCCGCTGCCGTTGTAGCTGGGCGAGGGAACCACGACCCCCGCGGAGTTCTTGGTCCAGGGCGTGCTGGCGAAGTCGCGGTAGGTGAAGTCGTAGTTGAAGTACACGCGGGCGTTGGGATTGAGCAGCCAGTTGAGGCCCAGCGTCATGCCGTTGAGCACGCCGCCGTTCACCTCGCCGTCGCTCAAGCAGAGGTAGTTGTAGCGCACCCCGACCTGCCAGGCGCCTTCGCTCACGCTCAGCCGTCGGCCGGATCCGCCGCCACGGATGGCGTAGAAATTGTTGTGCGGCACAGGTCGGTCAAAGCGGTATTCGATCTTGGAGTAGGTGCGGCTTTCGCCGGTGAGGAAGTAGAGCACCTCGGCATAGCCGCCCTGGTAATAGACCGTGCCGACGTTCGTGCCCGGCTTGGGCTGGTAGCCGTTGGTGACGAGCGGGCCGGCGGCAGTCGTGCGCGCGTTGTAGAGCCACGAGCCGAAATATTCCGACTGAAACGACCAGGGACCGTTGTTGCCCACGAATTCCAGGCCGACCATGTTTTGCCAGGAGCCCTGCAGCAGGCCTGAGTCTGCATAGATCGAGTTGAGGGGGCCGGGTGGGCCGTTGCGGATGTCGCCGCGGCTACGAAAGCGAATCGCCGCAATCTCCGGACTGTTCGGTAGGCCCGTGGTCTTGTCGAACGACGTATATTGCCGCCGCGGTTCCATCGTGCGGCCCGACAGGCCGAGGTGGAGCAGTTTGCGCCCTTCGTCCTCGAAGACGGGAAGGTACACCATCCGACCCACCGTCATGCTGCCGCCATTCGAGTTGGAAAATCCGAAGGGGTTCGTCACATTCTTGAACTGGCCCACCTGCCAGCCGAAATCACCCTCTTCGTTGCTGTTCAGGAGTTGGATGCCGGGAACAAAGCCGTTGTTGAACGGGCCCTCGAAGGCATCCTGGTTGTACGACCGCTCCATGAAGTTGAGCCACCGGCTGCTCGTGAGGTGCTCGTAGCCGAACGGATCTTTTTGGTTGCCGACGCGCACAGTGCCGAGCAGCGGGATCTCACGCACCTGTAGCCAGAGATCGGTGACGGCCGTGATCGGGCCGGCGTCGCGCTCCGTGGGAAACGTTTCGTTGTTGACGTTGAGTTCGTTGGCGAAGTCGTATTCCGCTGCCCAGTCGTACATCTCGTACATCCGCCCTTCCATGCGGAACCGGGCCCGCCGCAGGTTGACCGTGTTGGCGAGCGACGGGTCGAGGCCACCCTGATTCGCCGGCTGCGTGGGGCCCGTGCCTGCCGAGAACGTGACTGCATCTACCTGCGTCCGGCCGCCGATCTTGACGCGAAAGTCTTTGTTGCCCGACTCGGCCTGGAAGCCGTCCTTCCAGGTGTCCTTGAGGGCTTTGTCGGAGCCAATTTCGTAAGGCTCCGCGGGCTTCTTCTCCGGCTTCGCGTCGGCCTTGTCTGGCGGGGTAGCCGGATTGTCCTTCGACGCAGGTGCGGGCAGCGACTCGGGTGTGGCCTTCGCTTCCAATTGCCGGATGCGCGCTTCGAGGGCCACGACCCGCTGGCGATCCTCCGACAGCGCGTTTGAAACGGCATCGAACGATTCGAGGTTGACCGCCACGCTCGGCAGGGTGATCGGGGCCGCATCCGCCGCGTCAGCGATCACAAGCAGGTCGGCGGCGGGCACGTGCGTCACGGCCGCCGCCGTGCTCACGGTCAGCAGGCCGGCTCGAGCGAGGGCGACGGCCGGGCCGGCGAGCCTGGCTGCAACGTTCGCCCAGAAGGTACCGACGGAGTCCATGGAAGCGTTAGCCTCACCGGTGTAGTTTCTCCTATCGTCAGGGGCTGCCTCAGCGCTTGACGGTTGGAGAAAACCTGACGGCGAACATAGGAACCGACCTGCGTCCGGGGCGTCTGGGGCGCCTGGGCAAGGCGGGCAGCCTGGCCCGGGGCTCACATGGACGCGCGGTTCAGGCCAGCGGGAGCCGGACGGTAAACCGGCTCCCCTCGCCGGGTCGGCTCGTAACTTCGATGCGACCGCCGTGCCGCTCCACGATCGCCTTGGAGATCGCAAGCCCCAGGCCACCCCCGCGCGTGGCATCGCCCCGGTCGCGGGCCGCATCCGCCTGGAAGAATCGATCGAAGACCCGCGGGAGGTGGTGTTCCTCGATGCCGCAGCCGGTGTCGGCGACGCACACCACGGCCTCGTGTCGCGGGCGATCCTCGGCAAGCGTGATTCCCACGCTGCCGCCGGCCCCGGTAAAGCGGATCGCGTTGTCGAGGAGATTGCTACACACCTGCCGCAGCGAGCGTGCATCTCCGGCAACCCGCACGTCGCCGTGGAAGTCGGTGGTCAATCGCACGCCGCGTTCCTCGGCGACTCCGGCGAACATGCTCGCAGCCTGACCCACCAGAGGCGCCAAATCGACGGGAAGGACGGTTGCAGACGATGCATCCGTGCCGCCATCCGCCAGCAGCAGGAGATCGTTGGTGAGTCTTGTCAACTGCCTCGTCTCGTGAAGCATATCCTCGATCGTGGACTGATATTCGTCGGGCGACCGTTCCTTCGAGAGGGCCACCTCGAGCGAGCTCTGGATCGCGGCGACCGGGCCGCGGAGTTCATGGGCAGCATCCGCAACGAACTGCTCCTGGCGGTCGACGTGACTGGCCACTTGGTCGAGCAGGCGGTTGATCGTGCGCGCGAGTAGATCGAGTTCGTCGCGCGTGCCATGCTCCGGCAGGCGGTCGCCGAGCCGTGTGGGGCGAAGATGCTCGGCGATTCCGAGGATGTCGGCGACGGGCTGCGTGGCTCGCCGTGCCAGCCACCAGCCGACCGCGGGCGTGAACAGCACGAGCACGCATCCGACCACCATCAGTTGACGCACGAGCGCCGAGAGGCGGTCGTCGAGGCCCGTCGTGTAGGTGCCCACCCGCACGTGGTAGACGGGCTGGTCCGGGCGCGTGATCCGCAGGCGAACATAGCGATACGGGCCCACCTGGACGATGTTTTCGTCCAGGTCGAGATTGGCGGGCGGGTATGTCTCCACGGCCTCGGGGCAGTGGTCGCTCATCCACAGGGTGGTGCCGTCTTCGGTGAGGAAGTGGACGAACCACCCGCGCTCCTCGTGGCTGCGGGCCATGCGGCGGATCTCGGCGATGACTGCGTCGAGATCCGGATAGAGATCCTGCAGGGCCAGGATAACCTCGCTCGCGCCGGCGCGGAGTTCCGCGTCGGCATCGTCGTAGAGCGTCACCCGGGCGACGAACCGTGCAGCCAGCAGCGATGCCACCGTCATCAGCAGGACGAGGGCGGTGTTCCACAGCGTGAGTCGGCCGCGAAGCGTCGACAGCCCGAGCCACTCAGCCCACGGTGACCGCATAACCCCGCCCTCGGACGGTGTGGATGAGCGACGAGTCACGACCCCGGTCGAGCTTGCCACGCAGCCTGTTGATATGTACCTCGATGACGTTCGTCGGGCCGTCCCAGTCGAATCCCCACACGTGCTCGCAGAGCATCTTGCGGGTGACGACCTGCCCCTGAAACCGCATGAGAAGTTCGAGGATGCTGACCTCAGTCGGCGTGAGGTCGACCGAGCGGCCCGCGACCGTGGCCCGCTTGGTCGACAGGCTGAGGCAGAGATCGCCGGCATGCAGCTCCAACGATGGTTTGTGCGCCGTGCGGCGATGGACCGCGTCGATCCGGGCGAGCAGTTCGTCCATCTCGAAGGGCTTCACGAGATAGTCGTCGGCTCCGGCATCGAAGCCGCCGAGCTTGTCCGGCACCGTGGCGAGCGCCGTCAGCACGATGACCGGCGTCTTCACGCCCGCCTTGCGTGCTTCACGCAAGACCTCGAGTCCTCCCAGCTTGGGCAGCATCAAGTCGAGCACCGCGAGGTCGCACGAGAGGATGGCGTGGTCGCGCACGGCGGTTGCACCATCCGGCACGACGGTGCAGCTGTGCCCCGACTCCTCAACCGCCGTCCGCACGGCCTTGGCGATGACCGGGTCGTCTTCGATGATCGCGATGTGCATCAGTGGGCCCCTGATTACTGAAGATCGCTTCAGTATGGCAGGACAACGCCCTGTCGCCACTTAACTTTCACACAGCCTTACAAAACCGGCATCCACAAAACCGTGATCTTCGCTAGGCTCTGCCTTCAAGTCCATGTTTCGTCAGCGCCTGGAGGCCGATCCATCATGCCACTCTCCATCACGGCAGTCCTTCCCCTGTGGGCGATGTTGACGGGCGAGCAGCTCTCCCGAATTCTCGAATCGCTCGAGCGAAACCTGCTGACGCCGATTCCGCTCTGCTTCGTGCTCGGCATCATCTGCACCCGTATTCACGGCGGGATCAAGATCCCGAAGGAGCTCTACTACTCGATCGCGATTTTTCTCCTCATGTCGATCGGCTTCATGGGTGGCCACGAGCTGGCCCACGAGTACCATGATCACGGCGTGTCGACGATCTGGAAGCCGGCCCTCGTGACACTGTTCCTCGGATGCCTGACGCCGATCACGTCGTTCCTCGTGCTCCGCTACGTCGGCCGGTTCACGATCGCAGATGCCGCGGGCATCGCCGCCCATTACGGCAGCACATCGGCCGTCACGTACGCCGTCGCGAACTCGTTCGTCGAGCAATCGCAGCATCCCGCCAACAGCTTCCTGCCGACCCTCGTGACCATCCTCGAGTGCCCTGGCATCGCCATCGCGTTGGTGCTCGGTGCGGCGCTCTCGGCCCGCGAGCGGAGCGCGAAGGCGGCGGCGACGGGGCGGCCGGTCAAGGAATCAAAACTCGGCGAGGCGCTCTACGAGGTGATCACCGGGCAGTCCATCATGCTGATGGCAGGCCTGCTCGTGGTCGGGTTTATCTCCACGATGTTCATGGATCCGAAGGGCTTTCAGCCGTTCTACGAGTTTTTCCAGAGCAAGGGGATGCTGTTCCGGGGCGTGCTGTGCATTTTCCTCCTGGAGATGGGCCTTGTGGCCGGAGAAAAACTCGGCGATCTGCTTAAAGTTGGGCCGTTCCTGTTGGCCTTCGGCATCCTCATGCCGCTCGCCCATGGTTTCCTCGCGGCGTACCTCGGCCATCTCGCCGGCCTGAATCTCGGTGGCTGCACCGTGTTTGCCGCGATCGTCTCGAGCGCGTCGTACATCGCGGCCCCGCCGGCCGTCCGGCTCACGTTGCCGGAGGCCAATCCGACGCTCTCGATCACCGCGGCGCTCGCGATCACGTTTCCATTCAACATCGCTTTTGGCATTCCGATCTATTATGAAATGGCCAAATGGATCGGGGCCCAGTAGGCTTTTGGGTCGGTATGATCCTGATTTGTCCGGGAGGCGACCATGCAACTCTATCCGCTGAAGCTCGTGACGATCGTCGGGGAGACGGTGGTCATGGAGGACATCGCCGAAGAGGGGGTGCGGCTCGGCGCCACGGGCTACACGCTGAGCGAGGTGATCGGCGAGGGGTCGAGGAGCGCCCGCAACGTGGCGTCAACGATCGGCGCCAAGACTATGAAGCTCGAGTTCGTCGTGCCTGCCGACATCGCGGTGAGCATTCTCACGCACGTGTCCCATCAGTATTTCGAGGACTACGCGGTCATCGCCTGGCTCGCCGACGTGCAGGTCGTCCGCGGCCAGCAGTACATCAAGTGATCCGCTCGGGTCACTCCCACTCGATCGTGGCCGGCGGCTTCGACGAGATGTCATAGACCACGCGATTCACGCCCCGCACCTCGTTGATCACCCGGCTCGAAATGCGGGCCAGGAGGTCGTAGGGCAGGTGGCTCCAGTCGGCCGTCATGAAGTCTTCCGTCTCGACTGCCCGCACGGCGAGCACGTCGTCGTAGGTGCGGGCGTCGCCCATCACGCCCACGCTCTGCACCGGCAGGAGCACCGCGAACGCCTGCGACACTTTTCGCATCAGCCCTGCCCGCTCGAGTTCCTCGAGTACGATCGCATCGGCCTGCCGGAGCGTGTCGAGCCGCGGCTTCGTCACTTCGCCGATGCAGCGGACGGCGAGGCCAGGGCCGGGGAACGGGTGCCGCCACACGATCCGCTCCGGCAGCCCCAGCTGCAGCCCGAGGGCACGGACTTCGTCCTTGAACAGGTCGCGGAGCGGCTCGATGAGCTCGAACTGGAGGTCTTCGGGCAGTCCGCCCACGTTGTGATGAAGCTTGATCGTGGCCGCCGGGCCGTCCGGAGCCGCACCGCTCTCGATCACGTCGGGATAGAGCGTGCCCTGGGCGAGGAACCGCGCGCCGGTGATCTTCGCCGCCTCGTCAGCGAAACAGTCGATGAACGTGCGACCGATGCGGCGGCGCTTTTCCTGCGGTTCTGTGACGCCGGCGAGCACGTCCAAGAACCGCGCTTCGGCCGGCACGACGTGCAGATCACTCTTAAAGTGGGTGGTGAACTCGTCGATCACCGCCGCCGCCTCGTTTTTCCGGAGCAGGCCGTTGTCGACGAGGATGCACGACAGCTGGTCCCCGATCGCCCGGGAGAGAAGTGCCGCCACCACCGCGGAATCGACGCCGCCGGAGAGCCCACAGATCACGCGGTCGGGGCCCACGCGGCGCCGCACTTCGTCGATGGTCCGTGCGGCGAAGTCTTCCAGACGCCACGAACCGCTGCATCCGCACACCGCCGTGAGGAAATTGGCGAGTATTGTGCCGCCGGCCGGCGTGTGGGTCACCTCCGGGTGAAACTGCAGCCCGAAGACGGGCAGTGTGGCATGCTTGACCGCAGCCAGAGGGCACGTCGGCGTGCTGGCCAGCGGCAGGAAATCGGCCGACACGCGGTCGACCTGATCGCCATGGCTCATCCAGACCTCGGTGGTCCGTGGCACGCCCGCAAACAGGGTGTCGGCGGTGAGCACGTCGCAGGATGCCCGGCCATACTCCCGGGCCTGCGCCTGCCCCACGGAGCCGCCTAGTGCCTTGCATGCCAGTTGCATGCCGTAGCAGATGCCGAGCACGGGAATGCCGAGGCGAAAAATTCCCGGATCACACTGCGGGGCGCCGGCTTCGTAGACGCTCGCCGGCCCGCCCGAGAGGATGATGCCCTTGGGGTCGAGTTCACGGATTCGGTCGGCGGTGATGTCGTGCCGCACGATCTCGCAATAGACGTTTTGCTCCCGGACCCTGCGGGCGATGAGCTGGGCATACTGCGACCCGAAATCGAGCACGAGCACGCGCTCGGACTGTGGGGTCGGGCCAGCAGACGGCGCGGGGCTCGAAGGGGCGGCTGCGGACGGCATGGCGGAGCACTCGGAAGGACGGAAAAACCCGGGAGTATAGAAAATTCCTGGGTGGACGTTCTATAGTGCCGCGAGATCCCGCATGCATGCGCTCCTCACGAACGACGACGGCATCTTCGCGCCCGGCCTGGCGGCCATGGAGCGGGCCATGCGCCGCCTCGCCACCGTCAGCGTCGTGGCGCCATCGACCGAGCAGAGCGGCGTGGGGCATGCGATCACCTTTTTGACGCCGCTGACTGCCAAGGAGATTTTCGACGGCAGCAGGAGCCGCGGGTGGGCCGTCGACGGCAGCCCGGCCGACGCGGTCAAACTTGGGATTTCCGAGTTTTGCCCGCAGCGTCCCGACGTGATCGTCAGCGGCATCAACGCCGGCCTGAATGCCGGAATCAACGTGCTCTATTCGGGCACCGTGGCCGCGGCCGTGGAAGGCGCGTTTTTCGGAATCACGAGCATCGCCGTGTCGCTCGAGTATGACGAGCACGCCGACTTCGACCGGGCCGCCGAGATCGCGATCGACGTGATCCGAGAGTTGCTCGCGCGCACGCCGCCCGCTGGCAGTCTGTTCAACATCAACATCCCGACGCGGGCGCTCGCCGGGGCACCCGTGCTTCGCGTCGTGCCGATGAGCACCGCCCGCTACGGCGAGGCGTTCGAGCGACGGGTCGATCCGCGCGGCCGGCCGTACTACTGGGCCACCAACGAGCCGCCGCCCCCGCCATCGCCGAGCGAGTCGGACGTGACGGCACTCGCCGCTGGAGACGTCACGCTCACGCCGCTCGATTTTGATCTCACGCGCAGGGTTGCGATCGACGCGCTCGCCGAGGGGCCGTGGCGGATCGGGCCCCGAGGCTGAGCCGGCGTCAGCCTCCAAGCCAGAGGCTCACGCCCAGGCCGAGGGCCGCGATGCCAGCGAGCGCCACGACGATCCAAAAGCCGAGCGGCAAACCTGCCACCTGCTTCTCCATCACTACTCGGAGCGTCGCCCCGAGGCCGCCGCGGGTCGGTTTGTGCTGCGTCGCCTTCGGCGCCTTCGGTGCATAGCTCCGCCCGCCGCCCTTGACGTGCGGCCCGCCGGCAGGCCGGCTTGCGGGCGAAGCGGCCGACGGGCCGAACGACAGGCTCGAGAGGTCGACCGCATCGTCGGGCCGATGCGGGGCGGGAACAACGGGCGGTCCGGTGGCCGGCCGTGACGGCCCGCCCATCGCACCGCTGCCGCCGGATCGCACGGCGCGGCCCGCACTGCTGCTCGGGCCGCTGCGCATCACGGTGCCGGGCGGCAGAATGCGGGTGGCGTCGGACCCGGCGGCGGGGGTGCGGCGGAGCGGCCGCCGGGGTGGATCCTGGCGGCCGGAAGGTTTGGCAGCCGACGACGCCAGCCAGGCTTCGAGCGCCTCGGCCACCTCGCGGGCTGTCTGCGGCCGCGCTTCAGGGTGCTTCTCCATCATCCGGAAGTAGAGTTCGGCCAGCGCCGGCGGCACGTCGGCCCGCTCGTCGAGCGGGTTCGGCGGCGGCTCTTTCATGTGGGCCCGGATGCGTTCGGCGAGCGAGCCCTTCGCGAAGGGCGCCCGGCCCACGAGCAGATAGTAGAGCGTGCAGCCGAGGGAGTAGATGTCGGAGCGACGATCGGCCTTGTGGCTGTCGCGGGCCTGCTCGGGGGCCAGATAGTCGGCAGTTCCCAGCACTTTTTCGTCGTGTTCCCGGGTCAGCGAAGCCTGCTCCTCGTCGTCGTCGAGTGCCAGGCCGAGATCGAGAATCTTGATCGTGCCGCGCTTGTCGAGCATCAGGTTGGCAGGCTTGATGTCGCGGTGCACGAGTCCTTCTTCGTGCGCGTAGTGCAGGCCCACCGCGGCTTGCCGCACGTAGTCGGCCGTGTCGCGCAGATCGAGCGGGCCCTCCGCCTTCACCTTCGCATGCAGGTCGGTGCCCTCGATGTATTCCATCACGATGAAGTGCACCGCGCCCGAGGCCTCGAGATCGAACGCCCGGGCGATGTTGTGATGGCTGAGCCGATAGGCCACCTGGGCCTCGCGTTCGAATCGCGCCAGATACGAGCTCTGCTCGACCCGCTTGATGGGCAGCACCTTGATCGCCACACGCTGTCGAAGCGTCGGGTTCTCGGCAAGGTAGACGCTGCTCATGCCCCCCGCCCCGAGCAGGCGCAGGAGGCGGTATTTGCCGAGCGTGAATCCCTTGCTCTTGCCCTTGCGAAGCTGCTCCAACTGCCACTGCGTGATGAGTTGGCCTTCGACGAGGGCCGTGGTCAGCGACTCGGGCACGGGGCCCGATTCATCGCGTAGGGGATCGGCCAGGGGAGCCAGGCTGTCTTCGGGCACGAGCCCGCTGGCGCGCAGCACCCTGAGGAATTCGGGCAGGGTCTGGACGGGAGGTGTGGCGTCGCTCATGGTGGATCAGTCGTCGCCGACTGCCTTAATCGTACCGTCCCGATGCACATCGTGCTGTATTCACGCCGCGGCTGCCACCTCTGCGAGCGGGTCGAGGACTGGCTCGCCTGCCATGCTCCAGACGGGGCCGTCGTCGACGTCGATGCCGTTCCCGAGGCGGCCCGGGCCTTCGGGCTCCGTGTCCCTGTCGTGGAAATCGACGGCGTGGTCGTGCTGGAGGGGCTGTTTGACGAAGGCCAGTTCGTCGCCGCTACACGCCCAGATTGAGGCCGCGCCGGTGCAAGGCGCCGATGAGGCCCGCTGCCGACTCGAACACTTCAGCATCCCAGCCGCAGGCTCGGGCGGCTTCCACGTGGGCCGGAATGTCGTCGCAAAAGAAGATCTGCTCCGGGGCCACACCGACCTGCGCGGCTGCGGCTGCGTAAATGGCGGGCTCCGGTTTCACGGCGGACACCTCGTGGCTGAGCACCGTCACCGTGGCGGTGCCCGGCAGGATCGCATACCGCTTCGAAAGCAGGTGCTCCCAGTGAATGCCGCACGTGTTGGAGAGGATGCCGATCGGCACGCCGGCCCGTGCGAGGCCGGCGATCACCGGCAGCATCGCGACATTCAGCGTGAACATGTCGCTGGCAGCGGCGGCCAGGAGGATTGGGTCGGCCGCGGCGCCGACGTGCCGGGAAAACTCGGCGTGGAAGCCCGGCCAGTCGATCAGTCCCTTCTCCAACCGTTGCTCGAGCTGCGTGGCCGCGAGCGTCGCCTGCACGGCCTCGACCGGCACGCCGGCCACTGCGGCCATCTGCCGATGGGCACGCTCTCGATCGAACATCACGATCACGTTGCCGAGATCGAGAAACACGAAGGCGGGGCGGCGGGGCATCGGTGGGCGTGGGGGCGAGGGGAGGGAGGAAGGCGCTTTGAAAGCGGTGCCTGAGATACTATTCTGCCCCAGGCACCTCCGAAAAGGTCTCCGGCCGGCGGCTCGCCGCTGTCGGAGCGATCCTCGCCCCCGAAGGAATCCCAGGCATGGCCGCTCTCAACCGCTACAGCTCCCGCATCACGCAGCCCCGGTCGCAGGGCGCTTCGCAGGCCATGCTCCTCGGCACCGGCCTCCAGCCCTCCGACCTCGACAAGCCGCAGGTGGGGATCGCGAGCATGTGGTACGAGGGCAACACCTGCAACATGCACCTCAACACGCTGGCGGCAAAGGTTCGCGAAGGCGTGGTCGCAGCCGGCATGGTGGGGATGCGGTTCAACTCGATCGGTGTCAGCGACGGCATCTCGATGGGCACCGAGGGGATGAGCTACTCCCTCCCCTCCCGTGACATCATCGCCGACTCGCTCGAGACCGTCATGCACGCCCAGTGGTACGACGGCCTCGTGGCGATCCCCGGCTGCGACAAGAACATGCCCGGCTGCCTGATCGCCATGGGCCGGCTCAATCGTCCGGCGCTCATGGTCTACGGCGGCACCATCAAGCCCGGGCATCTCGCCGATGGCACGGCGCTCGACATCGTGTCGGCCTTCCAGTGCTACGGCGAATACGTGGCCGGCCGAATCGACGACACGCGGCGCGGAGACATCGTCCGCCATGCATGCCCTGGAGCCGGAGCCTGCGGTGGCATGTACACGGCCAACACGATGGCCACGGCCATCGAGGCGATGGGCATGGCGCTGCCAGACAGCGCGTCGATCCCCGCCGAGCACCCCGACAAACTCGCCGAGTGCCTGCGGGCCGGGGCGGCGATCCGCCATCTTCTCGAGATCGACCTCAAGCCGCGCGACATCATGACCCGCCGTGCCTTCGAGAATGCGATGGTCACCATCATGGCGCTCGGTGGTTCGACGAACGCCGTGCTCCATCTGATCGCGATGGCCCGCACTGTGGGCATCGACCTCACGCCCGCCGACTTCCAGAAGACCGCCCGCCGGATCCCCTACCTCGCCGACCTCAAGCCGAGCGGCAAGTTCGTCCAGGAAGATCTGCACTCGGTCGGCGGCACGAGCGGCCTCATGAAATACCTGCTCGACAAGGGCCTCATGGACGGCGATTGCATGACCGTCACCGGCAAGACACTCGCCGAGAATCTCGCCACGAGCAAGGGGCTCGCTCCCGGGCAGAAGATCATCCAGCCGGTCGAAAGCCCGCTCAAGAAAACCGGCCACATCACGATCCTCCACGGCAACCTCGCGCCCGGCTCGGCCGTGGCGAAGATCACGGGCAAAGAAGGCTCGAAATTCAGCGGCCCGGCCCGCGTGTTCGACAGCGAGGAGGCGATGCTCGCCGCCCTCGAACAGGGCGGCATCAAGCGGGGCGACGTCGTCATCATCCGCTACGAGGGGCCGAAGGGCGGCCCCGGCATGCCGGAGATGCTCACGCCCACCTCCGCGCTCATGGGCGCCGGCCTCGGCAACGACGTGGCTCTGATCACTGACGGCCGGTTTTCGGGCGGCTCCCACGGCTTCATCGTCGGCCACGTCGTGCCCGAGGCGCAAGACGGCGGGCCGCTCGCGCTCGTGCACGACGGCGACAGGGTGGTGATCGACGCCGAGACCGCCTCGATCGACGCCGAGGTCTCCGAAGCCGAGTTCGCGAAGCGGCGGGCCGCCTGGCAGGCCCCGCCCCCCAAGGCCACGCGCGGCATGCTCGCGAAGTACATCCGCTGCGTACAGCCGGCCTCGAAGGGCTGCGTGACTGACGAGTGACGCGACTCACTCGCGAACTCCGTCCCGCCTGGCTCTGCCTCTCATAGCCCAACCCGGCTCGGGGTCGCCCCTACCATCTCGCCGGACGCTCACTGCGCCCATCCTGGGCTTCACTCGCTCGGATTTGCCTGCGCTCCGGCCTCCTGCCTGCGCTGGTCAAATACGCCGTCTCAATGGTAGGGGACAACCCCGATCCTCCCCCTTTGTAATCAAGCCAGTTGAGGAGGCTTTGGGCTCCCCGTGTCCCGGAGACGGCGTAGCTGACCAGCGAAGCCATCTTCACGCGAACACCCGGCATCGTGCCGCTGTTCGCTTGGCGGGCCTCCGCCCGCTGGTGCAAAACCGGGCCTCCGGCCCTGACGTTCGCGTGTGGGAGCCGAGCTTTGCTCGGCGACCGTAAGCCGTCGCCGACGCCGTGACGGCGGCGACGGCGCGACACTCGCCAGGCGCAGCGCAGGCAGGTCCGAGTGAGCCGGAGCCTGGAGGGCGGAGGTGAACGTCCGGCGAGACGGTACGGGGCAACCCCGAGCCGGGTTGAGCGTGTGGACGTAGGAAGCCGTGGCCTGCCCTACTTCGGCACCGGGAGCGATTCGATCGGCACCGGCGGCCCCGGGGCGATCGTGGCGCCCGGGGGGAGTTGCTCGGGGGCGATCGGTGCGCCGAAGATCGGGCCGCTCGGCTGGGCGGGCGCAGCCGTCGTGCCCGTGGCGTCGGGCGGCTGGTAGTAGGGCTCGGCCTGCGGGAGCGGGGCCACGCCGAGTTTCGTCAGCATCTGCGAGAGCATCTTTTGTTCGAGCAGCGGATCACGGCCGAGCGGGATCCAGCCGAGGTTGGGCGTCGGGTTCGCCACCGGCCGCGGCTGGTCGCCCACCTGCTGGCCGAGCGTCGGGAGCGGCGTGCCGTAGCGATAGAGCGAGTCGTCGTTGCGAAACGAGGCGCCGCCCGCGGTGGCCCGCATCGGCCGCGGCATGTTTTCGAGCTCCTTCATCACCACCGTCTCGATCCGCCAGCCGGCGGGATCGGGGATCAGCCGCAGTGTGGCGCGGCGGCGGATCGATTGCAGCGTGCTCTCGAGCCGCTCGCGGAAGCCGACCGAATCGCCCCGCCACGGCTCGAGCAGCGTGGCCCCGGTCTGCGGGTAGGTGTCGATGCGGCCCTCGGCGGGCACGCCGTTGGAAAACACGACCCGCTGTTCCCCCTGCACCTTGAAATAATCGTCGGCCACATCGACCATCTGCTGCCAGACGACCTCCGCGTCGAGCGGCGGAATCACGGCGGCGTTTTTCGTGCCCGGGCCGGGGACGAGGCCGGGCCCGGTCACCTGCCCCTGCGGGCCGATGACCGTGCCTGCAGGCAACGGCGCGAAAGGGTCGGGCTGGGCGGGCGCGGGCGGCTGCGCGAGGCCGCCCGCGGCCACGAAGGCGGCCAGGAGCACGGCCAGAAACGTCGCGGAATTGCGGCGAACCATGCGGAGGATCGTCGTGAATCCGCCGCCCCGGCTCAAGGCCAGTGTCGGGCCGGGAAACGCGGCTATTCCGCGTTCAACTGGCCTGCCATCTCGTCGAACAGCCGGGCGAACCGGGTGTGGGAGGTGTGCAGGTGCTCTCCCTGCGAGATGAACCGCATCCGGTCGTTGCGGTCGATCCCCTGCTCCGCCAGGATGTGCTCGAACGGCGTGCGGTTCGTGGCGTAGACCACGAGCAGCTTGTGTTCGTCGAGCTGCACCTCGAGCGGCAGTTCTGGATGCATGATCGCGATACCGGTGCAGCCGTCGTTGAGCAGCAGGTCTTCGAAGTCCCAGAGCACGCTTTCGAGCACGAGCCGCTCGATTCCCGTGCGGTTCACTTCGCTGCGGGAAGCGTCGGCGGACGACGCCTTGGCGTCGTGCGACGTCTCCAGCACCACGTCGCACACGTCACCGAGCGGCTCCAGGACCGCCAGGAACGTTTCGAACAACTGCTCGCTCGACACCGAGGCGATGAGCGCCGGGAGCCGCATGCCCGTGCGGGCGTCGGAATAGGTGTCGAACCGGTAGCCGGCCTGCGGCACGACCTCGAGCTGCCAGCTCGGCCGCACCGCCTCGGTGAGTGTGAAGCGGCCGTAACGCCGGCGGGCGAGATGGGCTTCGAGCGAGCGGCGGTCGGGGCGGGCGATCGCGCCTTCAGGGGCCGGCGCACGGCGATGGCTCTGGGTCGCGTCGAGATAGTCGTCGAGGAAACGCATGATGGCGAATTGACCGGAGGAGGTGGCTGACGAGCTGGCGAAAGCCGTTGCCGGCCCGCCAGACCCACAAACCTAGGACACGGTTGCCGGCCGTGCGGCCGCGGCCCGCCGAATCTGCGAAAGACACCCCGGGCTCGTTGCCCTTTTTGGGCTCGAAACGCCATACTGCCAGGCTTTCCGCACCCCGAGGAAGGCCGCATGGACGGGAAAATCGTCGCAACCGGGATCACCTTCGATGACGTCTTGCTCGTGCCCCGGTATTCGGCGGTCGTGCCGGCCGAGGTGGACGTCAGCACGCACCTGACCCGGGGTATCCGGCTCACGATTCCGCTCGTCAGCTCACCCATGGACACGGTGACCGAGAGCGAGATGGCGATCGCCCTCGCCCAGGAGGGCGGCCTCGGCGTAATCCATAAAAATCTGTCGATCGAACGGCAGAGCGAGGAGGTCGACAAGGTCAAGCGGAGCGCGAACGGGATCATCATGGACCCCGTCACCCTGCCCCCCACGGCCACGGTGGCCCGGGCCCGCGACGTGATGGATCAATACAACATCTCGGGAGTGCCGATCACGGCCGACGATCGGCGGCTCGTCGGCATCATCACCCGGCGCGACCTGCGGTTTCTCGAGAGCGGCGAGACGCCTGTGGCCGAGATCATGACGAAGACCGGCCTCGTGACGGCCACCGGCACCGTGTCGCTCGACGAGGCCGAGAAGATTCTGATGGCCAACAAGGTCGAGAAGCTGCTGCTCATCGACACGGCCGGCCAGCTCACGGGGCTGATCACGATCAAGGACATCGACATGATGAAGCGGTTTCCCAGTGCCTGCAAGGATCGCCAGGGGCGGCTGCGGGTGGGGGCTGCCGTGGGCGTGTTCGACTTCGACCGTGCCGAGAACCTGATCGCCAAGGGAGTCGACGTGCTCGTCGTCGATTCCGCCCACGGACATTCCTCGAACGTGATCGAGACGGTGTCGACGATCAAGAAGCGGTGGGGCATCGAGGTGATCGCCGGCAACGTCGCCACCCGCGAGGGCTGCCGCGACCTGATCAAGGCCGGTGCGGACGGCGTGAAGGTGGGCATCGGCCCCGGTTCGATCTGCACGACACGCGTGATCTCGGGCGTCGGCGTGCCGCAGATCTCGGCGGTGTGGGAGGCCTCCCAGGAGGCGGCCGCGGCCGGCGTGCCTGTGATCGCCGACGGCGGCATCCGCTATTCCGGCGACATCACCAAGGCGATCGCCGCCGGGGCACACTGCTGCATGGTGGGCGGCCTGCTCGCCGGTGTGGCTGAGAGCCCCGGGCAGACCGTGCTCTACCAAGGTCGCACCTTCAAAGCCTATCGCGGCATGGGGTCGCTCGGGGCAATGGTGCAAGGATCGAGTGAACGGTATCGGCAGAAGGCGACTGGCCGCGGCGGCGACAAGCTCGTGCCCGAGGGGGTCGAGGGCCGGGTGCCCTTCAAGGGCCCCTTGAGCGTGTTCGTCTATCAGCTCGTGGGCGGCCTGCGGGCCGGCATGGGCTACTGCGGCACGCGAACGATCGACGAACTGCGGCGTGATGCCCGGTTCATCCAGGTGTCGGCGGCATCGGTGCGCGAGAGCCATCCCCACGATATCGTGATCACCCAGGAAGCCCCGAACTACTCCGCGGAGCACAAGCAGGGGGAGTGAGGCGGCGGCGCGGGGGCGGAGATTCGGGCGAGACAGGCAGGCTCGGGGCGACCGTGCGGCTCGGTTGAGGGAACGAAAGCCGAGGCCCGTCGCCGGTCGATCTTCCCTCCATGGAAAGCTTCGCCCAAGCCCGGCTTCTCGTGTACGGCAGTCGGCTCCGGCCGGTGATGCTCGCCGTCTGCCTGGTTGCCGGGGCTCTCGCGATGCCGGCCCGTGCGGCCGACTGGCGTTCGTTCGAGAGCGGAATGCCGGCTCACCGCCTCGCCCATTTCGAAAGCGGGCCGGCCACGGCGGAGGACGGTGCCAGCGTGATCATGCGGGTGTCGGCCAAGGCCGATGCCTGTGCCGACGCGACGGCCGACTGTCGCGACGCGCTCAAATCCCTCCGCGACGACGACATTGCCGGCATCAGCCTGGATATCCGCGTGGGTGGCAAGCCGGGCAACGACTACCCGTGTGAGTGTCGGCTCGAAGGCGAAACCTACGAGCCCAGGCGGTTCGCCACCACGATGTTCACGTGGAAGGCGGCGGGCTATTGCCACAAGCCGCTGTACTTCGAAGACTGGAATCTCGAACGCTACGGCCACTCGCACGGCTGGGCCGACCCGATCATTTCCGGTGCTCATTTCTTCGCCACGCTGCCCGTGCTGCCCTACAAGATGGGCGTCGAACTGCCGTGGGAGTGCGTCTATCCGCTGGGCTACTACCGCCCCGGCAACTGTGCGCCCTGGACCTGCCCTGCCGTGCCGATCAGCGGCCGCGGGTTGGCCCTCGAGGCCGCCACCGTCACCGGAATCGTCTTCCTGCTGCCGTAGCGGCCGGCCTCGGCCGATCAGTTCTTGCGGACCGTGGCGATGTAGGCATACCGCCGCGCGACCGACTCGAACGTCACATCTGCGCGGCCCGAGCGCCCGAGCGCCACGAGGGCCTCGTGCACTTCGGGACGGTAGTGGACGTGGAACATGGCGAGCCACTTTTTCAGGCCCGCCGCAAACCAGCGGGGCAGATCCTGCTGGTCCCAGAAGTCCACGATCAGCATTTCCCCGCCTGGCTTGAGATTGTCGAGAGCCGCCTCGATCGCCCCGGGCCAGGTCGGCACCATCGACAGGCAGTAGGAAAAGTAGATCGTGTCGAACGGCTCTTCGCGGCCGAACATCCGCCGGGCATCGAGCTGCTCCGCAAGCCCCTGCCGAAGCACGATCGGGCTGTGCCCGGCTCCGTCTGCCCCCGACCGGGCGATGCTCCCCGCAGCCGTCTCGAGCATTTCGTGGGAGGCATCGAGCCCGAACAGTGCGCCCGGCTCCGGGCGCCGTGCCAGGCGAATCAGATTGCGGGCGGTGCCGCAGCCCACCTCGAGCGTCGCCGTCGCGGGCGACGTCGTCACCTTGTCGAGCAGTCGATCGCGGCCGAGCAGGTAGTAGGCCCGCGTCAGGTCGTAGACATGCCGCGTGAAGCGGTACATCCGGTCCATCGCCACGGCGTGGTCCGCCGGACCACCGCCGCGGTTGTTCGACGACGATACGGGGGGCCTTCCCGGGCTGGCTGTCATGCGGTCGGCAGCATCTCGTAGAGATGGAACATTCCGTAGATCGCCGACCGATCCTGGGCGTGCAGGCTTCGTGACCGCTCGGCATCGTAGTGAAACCGGCTGCGGGTCTCGGGCGACAGGGCCGACTCGACCGGCGACTTTTCGCCCGCCGTGCGGAAGATCACCCGCGTGTCCGGGCCGCCCACCCGCACCACCTGCCGCCACAAGTCTTCGATCACGTGGGGCGGCATCCAGTCCTGGCTGTCGAGAAAGATGAAGCCGTTGAGCCCGCCGGGTTTCTCCGTCTGGAGGTAGTCGCCGAGCGACGCGATGTGGGTCTCGACACGGCCGACCATCGACTTGATGAGGTCGTAGTTTTCGCGCTTGAGATAGTCGGGCAGGCCGCGGCGGCCGTCGTGATCGTAGCGACGGCCGAAGGCCTGCCAGGCGAAGTAGTTGTCGTCGAGCGGGAATCCGCAGGCGAGCCGACGAACACGCTGCTTGTACATGTCGAACAGCTTGCTGCCGTCGTTCTCGTGCTCGTCGAGCATGGCCTGGTGCTGGCTCGGCGGGATGCCGAGGCTGTAGACCGCCACGGGCTGGCGGCCGAGCCAGCGGACCAGCCGGTTGTCGAAGAGCGGCCCGAACGTCTCGTCAAAAATCCGTTCCTGCTCGGCGAGCGTCTTGGCGGTCACGAGCCGGGCAGGATCGCGGCCGGTGCTTTTGGCAATCCCATGGACGATGCGAAAGAACTGACCGAGCTTGGCTTTTTCATAGAGCCCGCGCTTGAAATACCCGATCCGCTTGGGGCCGACCGCCCGTCCGGGCCAGTCGGTCGTCTCCCAGAACGCACGCGTCTGGGGGTCGAGATGGTCGCGGAGATAACGGTGGTAGTTGGGAATGTTGTCGTCGTGCCGACCGTACCCAAAAAATTTGTAGAAGGCGTCGTAGTCGGGGAGATGTGCGAGCGCCGCGAGTTTCAGCCGTGTGAGCGCCATGTGATTGGCGTTGAGATCCACCGCCACGATCCGCTTCGGGGAGTGGATGAGATAGTTGAGGACGTTGCAGCCGCCACTCGAGATCGTCAGCAGGCTGGAATCGGGTCCCAGCCGCAGGGCCTCGGCGTCGACCCGCGGATCTTCCCAGATCTGGTTGTAGACGAAGCCCCGAAACCAGAGCGTGAACATCCGCTCCAGCATGCCGCGTTTACTGGCGAGTTTGTGGTGGTGAACCGCCTTTCGCAGGCGGGCCGTGTTGTCGCCAGTGGCGGCGAGGCTGGACATGGGGTTCGAAGCACCTGGGGTGAGCGGGAGTCCGACGCGAGTGTAGCCGGTCAGCCCCTCGCCTGTTGAGGGTGGGCTCCAAAACGCTGATCAGGGCCGCGCCGGGGGCGGCTGTGCCGGGGGCGGGGCCTGGGCATCGATCGTGCCGACCAACAGGGCCGAGGCTCCGGCGAGCTCGCGGCCCAGTTCCACGATCGCCGTTTCCACCGCCGTCAATTCGTCGGCTGCTTCGGTCACCCGCGCTTCGAAACGCTGGGCCACGCCTGCGGCAGCCTCGGCATCAGACTGCCACTTCGTACGGTCGGTCGCCAGGTCCTCCGCCTCCTTCGTGTGGAGCTGCAATTGAGCGTCGGCACTCGTCTTGGCCGCTGCGAGGCGGGCGGTCGTCGCGACGACCGCGGCGATGTCGGTCTCGAGCATCCGGCGAATGAAGGCCACGCCCTCGATCCGGATCGTCGGCTCGTCGGCCGCACCGGCAGGTCGATACTCCGTGCCTTGGATCGCCGTCTGGGCATCCGCCAGCGGACGGCGTCGCTCCACCGTCACCAGTGTCACCGTGCCGTCTGCCTGGAGTGTGCGGGCCGTGGCGAGATCGAAGGTGGCTGTTTGTCCGGCCTCGAATTCGACCGGATCTCCCGTGGCCCGCGGCACTGAGTGGGCTTCCTTGAATTCCACCGTCGCCCAGTAGGTTCCCGGAAGGATCGTGCCGTTCTCGAGCCCCTCGCCGACCGTGGCCCATTGATCCTCAGGCACCGTTTCAGCGTGCTGGCGGACTTCCGCGAGCTGTTCTTCGATGTGCCTGAGCATCTCCTCGGGGTCGCTCTTGCGTTGCTCCGGCAGGGCCGTAGCCCCCCCTGCTTCGGCGTCGGCGGTGATCGTGCGATGGAAGGCCATCCACCGATCGACGGGGAGATCTTCATACACGGTCACTTCTTCGCGGGCAGCCTCCCAGAGCGCCTTGTCGGCCTCGCTCGGCGGCAGGGATGGCACCACGGTGAGCGAGTTGCCGTCGACCGCCTCGACACTGAAGGCCCCGAGGAAGCGGCCGTTTTCTTCGACTGGCGCGGCGTCGAACAGATACACCTCCGCGCCAGGATTGATCGTGATCTTTTCGATGTCTTCCAGCGTGATCCGGCCGGCCTTGATCGCACCATTCGGGCCAACGGCCGGAGGCTGAAACGTCGCTTTTTCCCAATGCCGTCCGCGCCAGGTGTCGATGCGGTCGTGCACGCGCTTCCACCGGGCTTTGTCGTCAGCAAGCGCCGTGAGTGATTTGCGGTCGGGGGTGGCCACGAGCCGCCCACCGGCAGCGGGCGCGAGGCCGTCGCGCTCCGAAGCGAGCTTCGCCTGATATTCGGCCACGAAGGTGCGCCAGGCACGCTCCCGTTGCGCGAGCATGCCGGCGAGGAACGTGTAGCCGGTCGCCGCGAGCAACACCAGGATGGCCGCGGTGATCGTGCCCCAGTTCCAGCCGCGATGGCCGACGGCAAACAGCACGATGCCCGCGAGCAGCACGAGCGGAATCAGGGCGAGCAGCACGATCTCCATGCACCACCGAATGCAAACGAACGGGACTGGCGACCGCGGCCCGTCGCCGCTGCATGTCGCTCAATGTGATTATGAACTCGATGCCGCATGGCTGACGAGGTCGGTTTCGCGAGGGGCTGGCGGGCGCGAACGGCAGCCCGTCGCCCCGCGGCGACCAGGGGGCCCGCCGGCGTGTCGCCCGCCGGCGACACGCCGGTCCGCTTACCCCGCCGAGACGGGGCGATTCTGCGGTGTTTTTTCCGGGAAAAAGGCTGTTTTTGGACGTCCCGCGGCGGAGCCCGGCCGTTTGGCATCCCGAATGCTCTGTCAGGCACCAGCGGCCGCCCGCACCTGCGGCCCGCCTGCTTCACCCCCCGAGGATTCCCATGCCCCGCTCCGCCGCCAAGCCCGTGGTCCCCCGCACGATCGGCCACATCGACGATCCGGTGCGTTTGTATCTCCTGCAGATGGGCGGAATTCCCCTGCTCACCCGCGAGACAGAAGTATCGAGCGCGCGGCAGATCGAGCAGTGGCGGCGGAAGTTTCGCGACACGATGCTCGGCAACGATCTCATTCTCGCCGGCGCGATCAGCCTCCTGGAGCAGGTTCAGGCGGGCCGGCTGCGGCTCGACCGCACGATCGAGGTGTCGGTAACCAATACGGCCGAGAAGAAGCGAACCCTCCGGCGGCTGGGTCCGAATCTGGAGACGCTGCGGCGGCTCGAACAGGAAAAAAAAGCCCTCTTCAAGATCGCGATGTCGCGCCGCATGCCGCTGGCCCAACGGCGGAGCGCCTGGCGGCAGCTCGTGCGCAAGCGGAGCAAGGCAGTGCGGCTGGTCGAGGAGATGAATCTTCGCATCCAGCGGCTCTACCCCCTGCTCAAGAAGCTGCGCGATGTCGCCCGGCGCGTCGAAGCCACGCCCTCCCCAGCCCAGCGGTCGGTCGCGGCGGCTGCTACCTGGCGCCGCGATCAGCGCCGGCTGCTGCTCGCCGTGCGCGAGAGCCGCTGCACGCTGGCCCGCCGGCTGGCCAGGCTCGACGACCTGCAGACGCGGTATGACGCCGCCAAGCGCGTGCTGGCCGCCGGCAATCTGCGGCTGGTGGTGTCGATCGCCAAGCGCTATCGCAACCGCGGGCTCACCTTCCTCGACCTCATCCAAGAAGGCAATTCGGGCCTCATGCGGGCCGTCGACAAGTTCGAACACGCGCGGGGCTTCAAGTTTTCGACCTACGCCACGTGGTGGATCCGGCAGGCGATCACCCGCGCGATCGCCGACCAGAGCCGCACGATCCGCGTGCCCGTGCACATGGTCGACACGATGACCAAGCTCCGAAACCTGACCCGCGACTTCCGCCAGCAGCACGGCCGCGATCCGAGCGTCGAGGAGCTCGCCACGCTCGGCGGGCTCTCCATCGACGAGGCCACCTGCGTGTGGCGGATGTCGCGGCAGCCGGTGTCGCTCGATCAGCCCGTGGGCGACAGCGACGACACTGGCTACGGCGACATCATCAAGGACCACCGCGAGGAGGATCCGCTCCGCGGCATCAACGACCAGTCGCTCCGCGACTCGATCGGCAAGGCTCTCGACGGTCTCTCCTATCGGGAGCGCGAGATCATCCGGATGCGATTCGGCCTCGCCGACGGCTACGCCTACACGCTCGAGGAAGTCGGCTCGATCTTCAGCGTGACCCGCGAGCGGGTGCGGCAGATCGAGGCCAAGGCCGTGGAAAAACTCCGCCAGCCCGGCACGCAGAACAACCTCGTGAACTTCGTCGACGGCGCCTTGGCCGATCGGTTCGCCACGCACTCCCACCGCGAACTCGTCGGCCAGGCATGAGCCGGCCAACCGGCTGACGTTCGTGGACGGGGTGCGTGCCGGCTCGGGGTTACCCCGTACCGTCTCGCCGGACGTTCGTCTCGTTGGAGGCGCGCCGGCCTCGGGCTCCCCATATCCCTCTCGCCGGACGTTCGCCTTCGCCCTCCAGGCTTCGGCTCACTCGGATTTGCCTGCGCTGCGCCTGGCGAATGTCGCGCCGTCGCCGCCGTCCCGGCGTCGGCGACGGCTTACGGTCGCCGAGCAAAGCTCGGCTCCCCACGCGAACGTCAGGGCCGGAGGCCCGGGTGAACACCAGCGGGCGGAGGCCCGCCAAGCGAACAGCGGCACGATGCCGGGTGTTCGCGTGAAGAGGGCTCCGCTGGTCAAATACGCCGGCGAGCGGGACACGGGGAGCCCGAAGCCTCCTCAACTGGAACGGGAGGCGAGGGGTTACCCCTACCGTTGAGACGGCGTAGCTGACCAGCGCAGGCAGGATGCCGAAGCGCAGGCAGGTCCGAGCGAGCGGAAGCCAGGATGGCTGAAGTGAGCGTCCGGCGAGACGGTACGGGGTAACCCCGAGCCGGCGCGGCTACAGCGAGGCCAAACTTCTAGCAACGGGATACGGTGAGCCCGAAGCCGGGCTCGCTCAAGCCTTCGCTTCGTCGAGGGCCTGCTGGAGGCGGGCCTTGGGCTGCACGCCCATGAACTGCTGCACGAGTTCGCCGCCCTTGAAGATCATGATCGTGGGGATGCTCGCCACGTTGTAGGTCATCGCCACGCGGTTGTTGTCGTCGACGTTGACCTTCCCGATGCGAAACGTGCCGGTGTTTTCCGCGGCGAGTTCTTCGATCGTCGGGCCGATCATCCGGCACGGGCCGCACCACGGGGCCCAGAAGTCGACGAGCACCGGCACCGGCGAGTCGAGGACCTCGCTCTGGAAGTTGGCGTCGGTGAATTCGAGGGCGTGCTGTCCCATGGCGAAGGCTCCTGCTGGCTGCGAGAGGTGTGTATCTTGGCCCCGGGCGTCCCGGGTCGCTCTCCGACGTGCGGAGTGTCGGAAGTATATCGCCTCCCTCCGTTCGCAACAGCGGATCGTTCATGAGCAAGCGTGTTGACAGTGGGGCGGGCATGCGTTGCTGGCTCGTGGAGCGACGGCCGGACGGGAGCGTGGCTGGCGGAGTTGCCGAGGGGGCCGCCGCATCGGTGGCCGGCTGCGACGGACCGCTCGTGCGGGTCGAGGCGGCAGGCTTCAACTACAAAGACGCGCTCGCCTGCAGCGGACATCCGGGAGTCGCAAGGACGCTGCCGCTCATTCCAGGCATCGACGCCGCCGGCACGCTGCTCGAGGCCGCTGCGGGGCTGCCTGCTGGGGCTGCGGTGGTGGTGACGGGCAATGGCCTGGGAGAGACAAGGCCCGGCGGGTTTGCCACGCATCTGCGGCCACCGGTGGAGGCGATCGTGCCCCGGCCGCCCATGCTCTCGGCCCGCGAGGCCATGGCGCTCGGCACCGCGGGCCTCACGGTGCTGCTCGCGATCGAGCGTCTGGCGCAGGCCGCGGCACCAGGTCACCGTGGGCACGCAACCGGCGAGTGGCTGGTGACGGGCGCGAGCGGCGGCGTGGGGATGCTCGCAATCGCGGCGCTCGCCGGGGCTGGCCGGACGGTCGTGGCGTGCAGTCGGAAGCCGACGGCCGAGCCTGTCCTGCGGGCGCTGGGGGCCGCGTCGCTCGTGCATCCCGATGCCCTGCGGGGCGATCCCGGCAAGCCGCTCGTGCGCGGCCGGTGGGTGGGCGTGATCGACACTGTTGGCGGCACGCTCTTGGCGGATGTCCTGCGGGCCGTGCAGCCCGGGGGCGTCGTCGCCGCCATCGGCATGGCGGGCGGCGTGGAGCTGCCGACGACGGTCTACCCGTTCATTCTCCGCGGCGTCACGCTCTGCGGCATCGACGCCGCCACGCTGCCCACGCAGGCCGAACGGGCGGCACTCTGGCCGCGGCTGGCCGCACTGTGGCCGCGGCTATGCGACACGCTGCCCGTGGCCACGCTCGCGCTCGAGGAGGTCGGCGACTGGTCGGCGGCGCTGCTCCGGGGAGATGTCCTCGGCCGCGCCGTCGTGGTGCCTTCGGCTCGCGTGCACCTGCACACGATCAACCTGGCGGGGGCGTGGGAGCGGTCCGAGCATGCGTATCGCCGGCAGTTTGGCCGGCCGAGCGGCGTCGAGTCGGGCGATTCGATCAGGCTCGTTTTCGCCACCCCGGGGAACGCGACGGTGATGCTCAACGGCGCGTCGCTGCCCGCTCTTGGCGGCGATGCGCCACGCTGGAGCCACGACGTGACGGCCCTCCTTCGTGACCGCAACGAACTCACACTGACGTGCGAGACACCAGCAGGCGTCGACGGTCTTGCTTCGGGCCGCATGCCGCTGCCGGAACGACTCGGCCACCCGGTGCTCGAGATCGTCTCGCGCGTCAGCGATCCTTGACACGAGCGATCGGAAGTCGCTACGAAGCACTTGCGCACGACGCATCACAGAGAAAGTCTCGCCACGGGAGCACTCACATGTCGGTCATCCGAGTCGGAAGCACGAGCACGTATGCCGATGGCTGGGCAGCCATCTTCGAAGGGAAGCCGGCGAAGAAAGCCGCCAAGAAGCCGGCGGGAAAGAGACCGAAGACCGCGAAGAAGCCCGTCGCGAAAAAGCCCGTCGCTAAAAAGACGAAGAAGAAGCGAAAGTAGGACAGGCTTCAGCCTGTCGAAGTGTTGGCAGGCGTCTCGCCGGTCGGTGTGGCTCGGCACGATTGGCAACCGGGACGGTCGCCCCACACTCCTACGACTTCCCCAGTTCCTTCGCACGAGTGGCCGCGGCGACGACGGCGTCGATCAGGGCGCTCCGCACCCCACGCTGCTCGAGCACGGCGAGGCCGGCGATCGTCGTGCCGCCCGGGCTTGAGACGCGGTCTTTGATCTGGGCCGGATGCTCGCCCGTCTGTTCGAGCAACGCCGCCGTGCCGGCGAGCGTTTCGACGGCGAGCGCGAGCGCGAGCGGTCGAGGCAGGCCAGCCTTCACACCGCCGTCGGAAAGCGCCTCGACCAGGAGGGCCACGAATCCCGGGCCGGAGCCCGAGAGGCCCGTCACAGCGTCGAGGAGCGCTTCGTCGACCTCGTGGACGGTGCCGACGGCCGCGAGAAGCGCGTGCACCCGTTGTGCCGCGGCCGCAGGCACGTCGGGCGTGCGGCACACGACCGACACGCCTCGGCCTACGAGACAGGGCGTGTTCGGCATCACGCGGATGATTCGCTTCGTGCCCGCGAGGTCGGCGAGAGTCGCAAGCGGCAGGCCGGCCACGATCGACACGAGCACGGCGTCGTGTGGGATCGACGGCGCGAGCTCCTGGCAGGCTACGGCCGCCTGCTGCGGCTTGACGGCCAGAAACACGACCGCGGCGTCGCGCACGGCCTCGGCCGTCGAACCGGCGAAACGCACGCCGGGCACGCTGGCGGCGAGCCGGGCGCGGGCCGCTTCACTCGGATCGATCACCGTGATGCCGCTGCCTGTGACGAGGCCTGCGCGGCAGAAGCCGTCGGCCAGGGCGAGGGCCATCTGACCGCCCCCGACCATGGCGATCGAGTCCGGCCTGGTCGGTGGCGTCATCGGGCATCCTCGGTGGCCGGACGATTCGTGACCGGGGGCAGGTCGCGCTCGAGCGCGTCGAGATCGAGCGGCGACACCCACAGTTGGCTCGCTGGCATGCGGCCGCCGCCATCTCGGCTGGCAGTCCACATGAGGAGCCTGCCATCGGGGGAAAAACTCGGCAGCACGTCGGCCCCGGCGTGGTCGGTGAGCCGGAGCGGAGCGCCTGCGGTGAACGAACCACTCGACGCGTCGTAGCGGGCCATCCAGAGGTCGTAGTTTGGCCGCTGCGTCGGATCGGCATGGTCGGCCCCCGTCCAGATCAGCCACGGCTTCGTGGGATGCCAATACGGGGCCCAGTGCACGGCCTTGCCGCTCGTGATCGCGGTATCGCCCGAGCCGTCGGCTCGTATGACGTGGATCTGGAGCATGTCTTTTTCGAGCCGGTCGGTGCGGTAGGCGATCCATGCGCCGTCGGGCGAGAAGAAGGGGCCGCCATCGTAGCCGGGGGTATTCGTGAGCTGCCGGACGTCGCTGCCGTCGGCGTTCATCACGTAGATGTCCGGATCGCCGTCGCGATCGCTCACGAACAAAATCCGCGAGCCGTCGGGCGAATACGAGCACTCCGCGTCGTAGCCTGGCGAGCGCGTGAGCCGCACGAGTTCACCGCTCGAGAGCGACGCCGAAAAAATCTCCATCTCCGGGTCGAAGTCCCACTGGTAGCGGCGCCGGCGGCCGGTGCGGGCGTCTTCTTCAGCCTGGGCGCGGGCGGCGGCCTCCGTCTGCTCGAGCGCGGGATCGAGGTGGCTCGATGCGAACAAGAGCCGGGCGCCGTCGGGCGAAAACCAGCAGCAGGTGGTCCGACCGCGGCCCGTGCTGATGCGGCGCGGGGCGGCGACGGCAGGTGCCGCCGCGTCGAACGGCTGCACGTAGATTTGATAGAAGGGGTAGCCCTGCGGCACGCCCTGGTAGCAGATGCTGCGGGCGTCGGGGGAGAAGTAGCCCTCGCCCGCCTTCGCGAGGCCGTCGGTCACCCGCTGTGCCGCGCCGAGCCAAGCCGCCTCCAGCGGCGACCCAGGCTCGGCGAGAGCCTGCCCTGCACCGCACGCGGCGAGCAAAATGGCGAACAGGGAAAAAAATGAGTTGTCGGTTTTTCGCATGCCGCCCAGTATAGGGCCGACGACGCACCACGCAGGAGACCTCGCGATGAAGATCTACACGAAAACTGGCGACGCCGGAGAGACGGGGCTGTTCGGCGGCCCGCGGGTTCGCAAGGATCACGCCCGGATCGAAGCCTTTGGCACGGTCGACGAGCTCAACAGCCATCTCGGCCTCGTGCGCACGCTCCCGAGCGCCGCCGCCTTCGACCCGCTGTTGCGGCGGATCCAGAGCGAGCTCTTCGACCTGGGTGCGGAGCTGGCCACGCCGGGCGACGCCGCGGAGCGGATCGGCATCGAGCACGTCGATGCCATCGAGGCGGCGATCGACGACCACGAAGGCCGTCTCGAGCCGCTCACGTGCTTCGTACTGCCCACCGGAACCCCGCTCGCCGCCGCCCTGCACGTGGCCCGCACCGTCTGCCGCCGAGCCGAGCGGCGCGTCGTCGCCCTCGCCGCCCAGCTCGACATGATGACCCCTGCGAACGCGATCGAATATCTGAACCGGCTCGGTGACCTCCTGTTTGTGTTGGCACGCGCCGCCAACAAACAGGAGAATGTGGCTGATGACCCCTGGCACCCCGCCTGACGTCGCCCCGCTCGCCGCCGTGGCCGATCTGCGTCGCCGCGTGGCGGCGCAGCACGCCGCGGGCGGCCCTGGCATCCAGACGAGCGCCCTGGCCTCCGATCTCACCGACGCCGTGGTCGTCGCCGTGTGGAATGGCATCGCCGCCGAGGTGCCCGCGCCCGGCGGCTTCTTCGACCGCGAGGTGGCGCTTGTCGCGCACGGTGGCTACGGACGGCGGGAGATGGCCCCGTTTTCCGACGTCGACCTGATGATCCTGCATGCCGCCGATCCGCAGGGGCCCGTCGCGGAGGCGGCCCGCCGTCTGTTGCAGGCGCTGTTCGATGCCGGGCTTCAGGTGGGGCAGAGCGTGCGGACTGTCGGCGAGGCGGTGCGGCTCGCGGCGGGTGACGCCACGATCTACAGCTCGCTTTCCGAGTGCCGGCTGTTGGCGGGCAACGGCGGCCTGCTCACGCGGCTCGAAAGCCGGCTGCGTGGTCTGGCGCGGCGGTCGACGAAGCGGCTCGCCGAGCGGCTGATCGCCGCCCGCCGTGAAGAGGCGGAGAAGTTTGGCGAGACGACCGCCCTGCTCCAGCCGAACGTGAAGCGCTCGCCGGGCGGGCTGCGCGATATCCAGCTCGTGCGCTGGCTCGGTCACGTGGGCTGGGGCACGACGTCCTTCGACGATCTCGTGCACGTGGGCGCGCTCTCCAAGCGGGATGCCCAGGGCCTGCGGGATGCCGGCGAGTTTCTCATGCGCGTTCGCAACGACCTCCATCTGGCCGCCGGTCGGGCCACCGACGACCTCACCCGTGAGGAGCAGGTGCGGCTCGCGGCCGCGCGGGGGGTCGGCGAACAGGCTGGCCTGCTCGGCGTCGAGCGATTTATGCGGGGCTATTTCGGTCACACGAGCCGGGTGGCCGAGGTGGCCGACACGCTCGTCCGACGGCTGCGGCAGCCGCCGGCCATCAGCCGGTGGATCGCCGGGCTGGCGGGGCATCGCGTGGCCGGGCTGTTTCGCGTCGGCCCCGCCGACGTCGCCGCCCTGCCCGACGCGACGGCGGCGGTGGCCGCGCGGCCCGCGTGCGTGGTGCAGCTCGTCGAGCTGGCGATGCTCTACGATCTGCCGATCGCCGCCGACACGTGGGAAGCGGTGCGGATCGCATGGGGCGACACCGCGACCGCCGCGCCGCCGATCGATGCCGAAACGCTGGCCCGGTTTCTGGGGCTCTTCGGCCACCCGGGCCGCCTCGGCGAAGCGCTGCGACGGCTCCATGAGGTGGGCCTGCTGGAACGGCTCGTGCCACAGTTCGCCCACGCGCGTCACCTGCTGCAATTTAATAACTATCACAAGTACACGGTCGATGAGCATTGCATCGTGGCCGTGGAGCAGGCCTCGGAATTGACGGCGGCCGAGAACTGGCTCGGGGCTGTGTGGCGGCAGATCACCGGAAAGCGCACGCTCCTGCTCGCGCTCTTGATCCATGACCTCGGCAAGGGATTCGTCGAGGATCACAGCCAGGTGGGGGCGGGGATCGCCCGTGACGTCGCGGCCAGGTTCGGCCTGCCGGACGACGAAGCGCAGATCCTCGAATTTCTCGTGCTCAAGCATCTTGCGATGGCTCATGTGGCCTTTCGGCGCGATGTCTCAGACCCGAGTATTGTCGTGGGGTTTGCCCGCGACGTGGGCTCGCCCGAGGTGTTGCGGATGCTGACCGTGCTCACTGCGGCCGACGTGGCTGCCGTCGGACCCGGCACGTGGAACCGCTGGAAGTCTGAGGTGCTCGGTGATCTTTATTTTCGCACGCTCGGCGTGCTCGACGGCGAGAGCCCGTCGGTGGCGGCCGAGCGGCACGGTGCGGGGCTCGCGCGGCTGACCGCCGGGCTCGACCCCGACGACCCGGTCGCGACGCTCGCCCGCGAGCTGCCCCGCGCGTATCTGCGCGACACCGAGCCGCAACGGATTCTCGAAGAACTCCGTCAGCTCGCCCGGCTGCCCGAGCACGGCATCGTGGTCTCGACCCGCTGGCAGCCCGAGACGTCGACCGTGGCGATCATGGTCGGCACCAGGGAGACGATCGCGCCGGGGATCTTTCACCGGGTCACTGGGGCGATCACGAGCCAGCGGCTGGAGATTCTGGCCGCCGATATCAATACGCTCCCCGGCGGCCTCGTGCTCGATCACTTCGCCGTGCACGATCCCGACTATGCCGCTGAGCCACCGCCCGATCGACTTACCGACATCGCGACCGCCATTCGCAACGCCGTGAAGGCCGACGAGCCGCCGTCGTTCACACGCTGTTGGAATCCCTTCGCTCCGCTCCCGGCTCCCGGACCGCCGCAGCAGGCCCGCGTCCTCTTCGACACCACGAGCTCCGAGGGCACCACGATCCTGGAGATCTTCGCCCACGACTTCGTCGGGCTGCTGTACGCGATCTCGAAGGCACTGTTCGATGCCGGGGTGTCGGTCCGCGCCGCGAAGATCGGCACGTATCTCGACCAGGTCGTCGATGCGTTTCACGTCACCGATCTGGCCGGCCGCAAGATCACCGATCCGGCGCGGCTGGAGCGGCTCCGCCGGAGCCTGGCAGAGGTCGTGCGACCGCCGGGGCGGCCGCACGACTAGCCGCGTGGGGCCGGCGGGCGAGGGCGTGCATCCGGATGCGCCAGGCAGCCTCGTAGTCGGCAAGCGGCATCCCCACGAGCCGTTCGAATCGCGCCTGGTCGTCGCCGCCGGCCGCTGCGGCCGCGAGCGCGGATGACGAGAGCCCGGGGGCCCCGAGCACGAGATCGAAGGCCACGCCCCAGGCGAGCAGGTAGGCGCGTCGGCTGGTGGCCGCCGGGGTGCCGTGGCCGACGACGAACTGTCGCTCCCCGGCGGTCACGAGGCTCGTGAGCACCGGCTCAGGGGTCGTGTCGAGCAGGTCGGCCAGCCTGCCGAGCCGTTGCGGATCGGGGGCGTCGAGCCGGAGTTCACCCGCCTCGAGGAGTCCGCTCTCGAACACCTGTGCGATCCCTTCATCGAGCCACGCCGGCAGGCGGTCCCCGGCGCCGAGCCGCAGATCGGCGTAGGCGTGCCACGCCTCGTGGGCGAGCGCCGTGAAAAACTCGCGCTGTGCTTGCTCGACGAGGGTCGCGTTGTCTTTGCGGGCCTGCTCCACGCGCGCGAGCGTGGCGGCTTTTTCCCGTTGCCACCGCGCGCGGGTGCGAGCCACGATCTCGGCCCGCTGGCTGGGGGGAATGCCTTGCGACTCGAGCTCTGTCACCAGGTCGCGGAGCCCCGTCGCCACGTCGGCGTCGAGCGATCGCTGGCGATCGACGGTGGCGTCGAGCCCGTCGGCCGCGAGCCGCGCCTCGTCGAGCACGGTCGTGACGTCGCTGCCGGCCACGAGCAGGCCACGCTGCGGCAGGTAAAACGCCGGATTGGCCGCCTTGATGCCCACGCTCGCCTGCGTCCGCGCATAGTCGGTCTGTGAGCCGCACAGCCGCACGTCGAGCCGCCGGACGGGAGGCGCCGGGCTGGTCGTGGGCACGAGGCCGTCGCAGGCGTCGAGCAGGCTCTCCAGCCGCACGATGGCCTGCCGGGTGAGTGATTTCTCTGCCGAGCTCTCGACCGTGAACCACGGCCCCTCGTAGCACCACGGGCCGTCCTCGCCCCGCCTCACCAGCGGCAGCGCGGGAGCGGCCTCGCGCTGCGCCCGATCACTCGCGCGGAAGGTCTCGACACGGGCTGCGAGGGTTGCATGCTCGGCGTCCGGCAGCCGCTCGATCGAGGCGATCGTACGGGCCGGCAGCCGCCGCGCCACGAGGTACATCGGCCGGCCCGGCCGCCGCACCACCTCGATGAATCCGACGTCGTCGGCTTCACGAGATTCGTCGGCGACGAGTCCTTCGAGCGATCGTCCGTCGACCAGCGTGATCCGCTCGACCGCCCAGGCGGCCACCAGCCGAATCGGATCCGCCACCGGTCGGGCGGGCTCCGCCCCGGCTGCGGCGAGCGCCATCCCGACGACGATGCATGCGACTCCGGCCCGCATCGGTCGGCGCCCGCTCAGAGGTAGGTATTGATCACGTTTTCGAACAGCTCTTGGCGGCCGCTGATGTTGGCCCGGGCCTCCCCCTTGGCGAGCATCTCCTTCTCGAGCGACGCGAGTGTCTCACCGCCGGCCTCGATCCGCTTTCCGAGCGGGCTCGACCACGACGCATACCGCTCCTCCACCAGTTTCTGGATCCCGCCGTCGGCCCGCATCGCCGCGGCGATCTTCAGGCCGCGGGCGAAGGCGTCCATGCCGCCGATGTGGGCGTGGAAGAGATCGACCGGCTCGAAGCTCTCGCGGCGGACCTTGGCGTCGAAGTTCACGCCACCGGGGGCCAGCCCGCCATACTTGAGAATCGAGTGCATGATCTGCGTCGTGAGGTAAATATTCGTGGGGAACTGGTCGGTGTCCCAGCCCACGAGGGTGTCGCCGGTGTTGGCGTCGATCGACCCGAGGAAGCCCTGCATGCCGGCGTATTCGAGTTCGTGCTGCATCTCGTGGCCGGCGAGCGTGGCGTGGTTGGTCTCGATGTTCATCTTCACGTGCTTTTCCAGGCCGTAGGTCCGGAGGAAATTGATGCACGTGGCCGAGTCGAAGTCGTATTGATGCTTCATCGGCTCGCGGGGCTTGGGCTCGAAGTAGAACTGGCCGGTGAAGCCGATCTCCTTCGCGTAGTCCACGGCCATGTGCATGAACTTCGCGAGATGGTCGATCTCCCGCGTCATGTCGGTGTTCCACAGGCACTGGTAGCCTTCGCGGCCACCCCAGAACACGTAGCCCGCACCGCCGAGCCGGTGGGTCACCTCCATGGCCTTCTTCACCTGGGCCGCCGCGTAGGCGAAGACCTCGGCATTCGGGCTCGTGGCCGCGCCGTGCACGTAGCGGGGGTGCGAAAACAGGTTGGCCGTGCCCCAGAGCAGTTTCTTGCCGGTCTGCTGCTGGGCCTTTTCGAGCGCGTCGGCCACGGCGTCGAAGTGCTTGTTGCTCTCGGCGAGCGTGGCGCCCTCGGGCGCCACGTCGCGATCGTGAAAGCAGTAGAAGTCGCAGCCGAGCTTCTCCAGGAACTCGAAGGCCACGTCCACCCGCTCGAGCGCCGCCCGCAGCGGATCGCTCGCGGTTTCCCACGGCCGCACCATCGTGCCAGGGCCGAACGGGTCGCCGCCGGTGCCGCGCATGGTGTGCCAGTACGACACGGCGAACCGCAGGTGGTCGCGCATCGGCTTGCCCTCGACGAGCGCGTCGGGGTCGTAGTGCCGGAAGGCGAGCATGTTCTTCGTGGACGGGCCTTCGTAGCGAATCGTGCCTATGCCGGGGAATGCCTCTGCCATGGGTGGTCCTTGCAGGTCGTGGAGTGGGATCAAAGCAGGACGATCAGGGTACCGATCCGGGAGCCGTTTGTCTCTGGCCGCCGACCACCTGCCGGCCCGGTGCGTTCTGGATGCGGAGGTGATCGCGGCGGCTCTGGATGGCCGCCCGCAGGAATTCGTACTGCACCTGTTCGGTGAGGGTCATCTGCGTGAGAAACTCCTGCATCAGCCGGGCAGCTTCTTCCTGCCGATACCCGCGGCCCGGGGCGTGCCGCACGTTCACAGACCGATCCCTCACGGCGACGCCAGCGTGCGCGTAGGTGTAACACAACGCCACCCAGTCGATTCCCCATCCGAGATTGTTGTGGCGGTAGTCGAGCTGCTTCAGTCGCTGCACGACGTCCGCCCCGAGCCCCAGAACGATGCCGTCGGTGTGCGCGACGACGCGGTAGTGAGACGGCGACGAAAACGGGAGCTGCACGACGTCGGTCGGCCAGGGCGTGACGTCGATTTCCGGCGACCACATCTTGATGGGCGGCGTGGACAGAGCCCGGACGCAGCCGGCGACGACCTCTCGCCAACTCGTGGCCTCCGCATCGGCCTGGATGAGGAGCATCGCCTCGTCGCCCCAGGTGCCGATGGCGTGGGCGAATTTCCTTCCGAAATACCACTCCGGCGGCACGCGGGCCGCTGCAACGCCCGGGATGACGAGGTCGGGGCCGCTCGTGGAATACGTGAGGCTGACGCGGTCGATGTGCTCCCGCACGTGCGTGGCGATGAGCCGCGCCCGCTCCTCCGTGCCCTCCCAGCCGATCACGACGGCGTGGACTTTCATGATGGTCGGTGGCTCCCGCCCTGCACGAGCTCGAGCAAGTACGCGCCGTAGCGAGTCGCACGATACCTCCCTGCGAGGGCGGTGAGCTGGCCGTCGGTGATCCAGCCGTTGCGCCATGCGATCTCCTCGGGGCAGCAGATCTTGAGGCCCTGTCGCTTCTCGAGCGAGTGGATGAACTGCGCGGCTTCGAGGAGGCTGTCGTGCGTGCCCGTGTCGAGCCAGGCGTCGCCCCGGCCGAGCATTTGCACGTGCAACGCTCCGCGGTCCAGGTACGCTCGGCTCACATCGGTGATTTCGAGTTCGCCGCGGGCCGAGGGCTTGATGCCCCGGGCGATGTCCACGACGTACTCGTCGTAGAAGTAGAGCCCGGTGACGGCGTAGCGGCTCCGGGGCGACGTCGGCTTTTCCTCGATGCCGACGGCCATGCCATCCGCGTTGAACTCCACCACGCCGTATCGTTCCGGATCGGAGACGGGGTACGCGAACACGGTTGCTCCCGACGTCTGCTGCATCGCCGCCGCCAGCCGCGCGGAGAGGCCGTGACCATAAAAAATGTTGTCGCCCAGCACGAGCACCGACGGCGAGCGTCCGAGATAGTCGGCCCCGATGAGAAAGGCCTGAGCGAGGCCCTCGGGCTTGGGCTGCACGGCGTAGTCGAGCCGCAGCCCCCAGTCGGCGCCGGTGCCGAGCAGGTCGCGAAACCGCGGCGTGTCCTGGGGGGTGGAGATGACCAGCACGTCGCGCACGCCTGCCAGCATCAGCACGCTGAGCGGGTAATAGATCATCGGCTTGTCATACACCGGCAGCAGCTGCTTGGAGACCGCCAGCGTGACTGGGTGCAAACGCGAGCCGCTGCCACCCGCGAGGATCAATCCTTTGCGTGTCATGAGCGCTTTACCGCCATTTCGAGGAGCCGGCGCCCCAGGTCGGGGAACCATTCGATCAGCCCGGCAAGGAACCGCACCTTCGCGGGCACGACCAGTTCGCTCGTGCGGCGATCGCAGGCGGTGAGGACGGTGCGGGCCAGGTCGTCGGGGTCGAGCTGCCGCAGGCTCGTGGTGCCGCCGGGGGCGGCGGCTTCGGGCGGGAGCCCAGCCGCTGCCGCCTCGGCGGCGTAGCGAGCCGCGGCTCGGTCGGCCGCCGGATCGTCGGCCGCGCGGCGGATGGGCCCGGGCGACACGAGCAGCACGTGGGCCCCGCGCGGGGCGAGTTCGAGCCGGATGGCGTCCACGTAGGCTGCGAGTGCCGACTTGGCGACGCTGTACGGCCCCATGAACGGCATCACGATCTTGCCCGCCAGGCTCCCGATGTAGACGAGATGCCCGTGGGCTCGGGCGACGTCGTCGGCCACGGCCTGCGTCAGCTCGACGGCCGCGAGCAGGTTGGCGTCGAGATACTCTTGGAGCGCGGCTCGCGACGCGGTCAGGATCGTCGCCCGGCCCGAGCGGCCGACACAGAAAAACACGGCGTCGATCCCGCCGAGCATTCGCATCGCTTCGCCCGCCACGCGATTGCCCTCGCCGGCGACCGCGAGATCGGCGGCCACGCCGCGGAGGTGATCGGCCGGCACGCCTGTTCGTTCGCAGGCTTCGAGTGCCGCCCGCACGCCCGCCGATGAGCGGCCGACGACGAGCACGCGTGCACCCGCCGCAGCCAGATGCCGGGCCAGCACGAGCCCGAAGCCCGCCGTGCCGCCTGCCACGATCACCCGTTTGTGATGCCAGTTCATGCCGGAGAGCCCGGTGTGAGTGCCGAATTCCGAGGTGCGAAGTGTACATCGGCTGCTCACGGGCCGGCGGGTTCGCGTGGTACGATCCGCACCCGCCCGCCTGCTCCCTCCCCTTTCGACTCTCTCCCGCCTTTTCGAGGAGCCCGCCATGACCAGCCACCGCTCGCCCGAGATCGTTCGCACGAAAGTGGTCGCCACGCTCGGGCCCGCGTCGCGGGCCGAGGAAGCGATCCGCGGGCTCGTCGAGGCTGGTGTCGACGTCTTTCGGCTCAACATGGCGCACGGGTCGATTCCCGAGCACCAGGAGTCGCTCGACCGGATCAGGCGCGTCTCGGAAGCCACACAGCGGCCGATCGGCGTGCTCGCCGACCTCGCCGGACCGAAGATCCGGTTGGGGGAGTTGCCCGGAGGTGCGGTGGAGTGCGTCGAGGGATCGCACATCAAGTTCGTGCGTGGCTCTGAGAGCCAGGCCTCGGACGAGTTCACGACCACCTATGCACCCCTCGTCGACGAGCTCGCCGTGGGCGATTCCGTGATGCTCACCGACGGCACGATCAGCGTCGTCGTCGAGGAGAAAACCGCCGCGCACGTCCGCTGCCGCGTGGTGCAGGGAGGCCTCGTGCGGAGCCGGCAGGGGGTGAATCTTCCGGGTGTGAAACTTTCAGTGGCGGCGATGAGCAGTGCCGACTGGCAGCACGCCGAGTGGGCCGCCGCCAACGGGATCGACTTCGTGAGCCTGTCGTTCGTGCGGAGCGCCGTCGAAGTCAAGCTCCTCAAGGAGCTCTTGCGCACGCGGGGAAGCGCAGCCCGTGTCGTCGCCAAGATCGAAAAGCGGGAAGCGATCGACAATCTCGACTCGATCGTCGAGGCGGCCGATGCGGTGATGGTGGCCCGCGGCGACCTCGGTGTGGAGATCGACGTGGCCGGCGTGCCGATGGTGCAGAAGCTCATCATCCGCACCTGCCAGCGATATCAGAAGCCCGTCATCGTGGCCACGCAGATGCTCGACAGCATGCAGCATGCCCGCCGGCCCACGCGGGCCGAGGCCACTGACGTGGCCAATGCCATCCTCGACGGCGCCGACGCCTGCATGCTCTCCGGCGAGACGGCGATCGGCGAGCATCCCGTCGAGGTGGTGAAGATGATGCGGCGGATCGCCCGCGAGACGGAGCGGCAGTATTTGGCCGACCGCTGGCACTACCTCGAGGGCCGGTTCCAGGCGGCGCGAGGCTCGGCAGGCGTGCCGGTGCAGGAGTTTTTGCCGGCCCCCGAGTTCCTCGTCGATGGCCTGCATCCGATCACGCAGGCCGTGGTGGATGGCGCGAGCCGCATCGCGGGCGAGCTCGACGCGAAGCTGTTCGTCGTGGCCAGCCGCAGCGGCCTGACGGCGATCGCCCGCTCGAAGCGGCGCGGCGCCGTGCCCACCGTCGGCCTCTCCGACGACCCGGCGGCGCTGCGGCAGATGAGCCTCTACTGGGGCGTCACGCCACTGGCATACGCGGCCACGCCCGACACGAACGCCCTGCTCGAGCACGTGGCCGCCTGGGGCCTCCGTGAAGGGCGGCTCCAGCGTGGCGACCGCATTTTACTGGTGGCGGGTTCCGGGTTCGGGACCGGCGGGCACAATATGGCACTGGTTCACGAGGTGTGAGCGGGAGAAACGATGGCAAAGCAAAAATGTGTGCTCGCGTATTCGGGCGGGCTTGATACGTCGGTGATCCTCGGCTGGCTCATCGAGCAGGGCTACGACGTGGTCGCGGTGTACGTCGACCTCGGCCAGCCGTGCGAGGATCGGGAGGCGACCTTGAAGAAGGCCCGCGACTGCGGGGCCGTGAAGGCGCTGATCGTGGACGTGCGCGAGGAGCTCTGTCGCGACTTCGCCTTCCCGACGCTGCAGTGGCAGGCCCGCTACGAGGGAACGTATTTGCTCGGCACGTCGATCGCGCGGCCGCTGATCAGCAAGGTGTGCGTCGAGATCGCGCATCGTGAAGGAGCGACGGTGTATGCCCACGGTGCCACCGGCAAGGGGAATGACCAGTGCCGGTTTCAGCTCGCCGCCGAGGCGCTCGACCCCGCGATCACCGTGCTCGCCCCGTGGCGAATCGCCGCGTTTCGCGACCGCTTTCCCGGCCGCAAGGAGCTGATCGAATTCTGCGAGCGGAAGAATATTCCCGTGAAGGCCTCGAAGGGCAAGCCCTACAGTTCCGACGAAAACTGTCTGCACACGAGCTACGAGGCCGGTCTGCTCGAGGAACTCACCACCGACGGATTCAAGCTCGTCGATTTCGGCATGACGGTGTCGCCGCAGGCCGCGCCCGACGTGCCCGAGACGGTCACGATCGACTTCGAGGCGGGCGTGCCCGTGCGGGTCAACGGCGCAGCGCTCGCGGCCCACGAGATCGTGCTCGCGCTCAACGCGATCGGCGGCCGGAACGGTGTCGGCCGGACCGACATCGTGGAAAATCGGCTGGTGGGCATGAAGAGCCGCGGCGTCTACGAGGCGCCCGGTATGACGCTGCTCTACGAGGCCCATCGGCTCGTCGAGCAGATGACGCTCGATCGGGACCTCGTGCACCTGCGCGATCGGCTGTCTCCGGAGGTCGCCGAGATGGTGTATTACGGCTTCTGGTACTGCGCGAAGATGGATGCGCTGCTCGCGTTCATCCGCGAGACGCAGAAGCCCGTGTCGGGCAGCGTGACGCTCGACCTCTACAAGGGCAACATGCTCGTGAAGAGCCGCGAGAGCTCCCAGAGCCTCTACGATGCGGCGATCGCTTCGATGGAAGGCGGCGGCTCCTACGATCAGACCGACGCCGAGGGCTTTCTGCGGATTCTCGGCGTGCCGTTGCGGGTGCAAGGCCGGGTGCGGCCGAGGATGTGATGCGGCGCCGGCTCCTGCTGCTGGTGAGCATCGACGCGCGGCGCCCCGCTGCGTGGCTTACCCTGGCGGCGGCGGCAGCGGTGGGCATGCTGTCGGCCGCATCGTCCGACGCCGGTCCCACGCCCGCGGTGTGGGCCGCCGTGGTCGGTGCGGTGCTGGCCGTGGCGGCGCTGGGCGACGTGACGCCGCAGCGGAGCGGGGCCATCTGCGACCCGGTGTGGTGTGGGGAGCGTGTGGCGTGGCCGTTGTGCGGCTGGCTGGTGGCTGCCGCGTGTTTCGGCGGTGGGGGCGCGACTGCGCACGGCGCCGTCGGAAGCGTGGCGGGCGGAGCGCTGTTTGCGATGCTCTGCCGGCGCGGGTTGCTGGCGGCGGATGGGGCGAGCATGACGTTCGTCGTGGCCTGTTGTGCAGGCGCGGCTGGATGGTGGGCCGACGCCGTGTGGCCTGGGCAGATGCCGGGGGCCGTCGTCACGACCGTGGTGCTCGGCGGAGTGGCGGCCGCAGTCTGGGCGTTGCGTGGTTTTCGGGAGGTCGAGACGGTGGCGACGGTGCGTTCCTCCGCCCGTCATCTGCTCACGGCGGCAGCCATGATGGGCGCCATGGCCGGCATGGTGGGGTGGCTGTTTCTCGCGGCCGAGCACGCGATTTGTGATCTCGTCGCGTCGCTGGCGTGGTTCGGGGCGTTGGCCGTGCCGTCCGCCACTCTGGGCGACGGGGTCTCGCATGCAGCCGTGTGGCGTCGGCTGGAGCGGGCGGCCCCGCGGGGGCGTCTGCGACTGGGTCCGGGCCGAACTCGGGATGGTGTGCAGGCGGTGGTCACGACGGCAGCGCTCGTCGGCTGGCCGCCCCTTGTGGCCGCCGCGCTCGCCGGCGGCGATGCGGCCCGGTCGGGGGCCGCGTGGATCGTGGTGGTCGCGGTGGCCGCGGCGGCGGTCTTGCTGCTCGGTGCCGTGGGCTTCGGACGGCTCGTGGGGGCGACGCCCGACACGCAGTTGGCCGTCGTGGTGGTCGTGTGTCTCGCCGTGGCCGTGGCGCCGCTCCTCGCGCCGGGCCTCGCCCCAGTCCTCCTGTCTTGCCTCGGCCCGGGGCGGTGACCCGGCCGACTGACGTTGAGGAAACCGGCGAATCCTGCCACAATTCCCCTGTTGCCCAGCTTGGCCAAGAAATGTGGGCGACTGTTCGGGTTGAGTCGAGAAGGCGGCGTTCTCGGCACGATATGGAGAGGAACTCGCCCGGGTTTCGCATGACGAAGGAGATGTCGATCGTGAAAGGATTCACTTTGGCGGCGGCGCTGGCTCTCGTAATGCTGCTGCCCACGGCCGCGGCCGCCGGTGCGTTTGCACCGAGCGAGACGATCTTTCCCGCCACGACCCGCGGCTGGATCAGCGTCGTCGATCCACAGGTCTTCCAGGAGAGTTTCGACCGCACGCAATACGGCCAGCTCCTCAAGGACCCGACGATGAAGCCGTTCATGGACAGCTTCCGCGCCCAGCTTCGTTCGGCAGGCAAGCAGCGGCTCGGCAAGCTCGGGCTGACGCTCGAAGATCTCGAGAAGGTTCCCGGAGGCGAGATTGCGATGGCCGCGCTCGAGCCCCAGCCGGGAGTGCTCGCGTCGATCCTGCTCGTCGACACGACGGGTCACGAAGCCGAGACGAAGGCGCTCCTCGACCAGGTCGAAAAGCGGCTCGTCGAGCAGAAGGCGACGAAGTCTGCCGGGGCGGCCGGCATGTCGGTGTTCCAGCTTCCGCCGGAGCAGAATGGCGTCGCCAAGCAGCGGCAGGTTGCCATCTTCTCGTCCTCGGGTGCGCTCGTCGTGGGCGATTCTCCCACCGTTGTCAGCCAGGTCGTCGCCACGCTCAAGCAGGGCCGCAAAGACTCGCTGGCGTCCGTTCCCGCCTACCAGGCCGTCGTGGCCCGCTGCGGCAAGGAAGTGCCGCCGTCGGCAGCGCCGCTCCGCTGGTTCGTCGATCCGCTCGGGTATGCCAAGGTGTATCAGGCCGCCAATCCGCCCCGTGAGAAACGCAAGGGGCCCGACTACGTGGCGATCCTCGGTCGCCAGGGCTTCGATGCAGTGAAAGGCGCCGGCGGCGTCCTGTTTTTCGACAACGGCACGCGCGAGGCCCAGCACCATACGCTCGTCTACGCCCCGCCGGTGGCCGGCCGGCAGCCCTTCGCCGTCGACCGTTTCGACCTGGCGGCCCGCATGCTGCGGTTTCCGAATGCCGATCGAATCGACCCGCCGCAGTGGGTGCCGCGCGACGTGTCGAGCTGGGTGACGTCGCAGTGGGATCTGGCGAACGCCTTCGCCTCGGCCGAGCCCCTCGTCGACGACATCGTCGGCGAGAAGGGTGTGTTCGACGACGTGATCGCCTCGCTCAAGGAAGACCCGGACGGTCCGCAGATCGACGTCGAGAAGGATCTCGTGGCCTGCCTCGGCACGCGAATTTCCGTGCTCGGCGACTATGCGACGCCGATCAACGTGGACAGCGAGCGGCTCGTGATCGCGATCGAAGCCAAAGATCCGGACAAGGTCGCCGCGACCGTCGCCAAGAGCATGTCCACCGATCCCGACATGCAAAAAGTGGAGTCGAACGGCCACGTGATCTGGGAAATGATCGACCGCTCGGCTGCGATCCCGATGCTCGAGATCGAGACACCCGGCGGTGCGATCGCCCACGCCGACGACGAGAGCGATCCGCACCACCACCGCAAGCGGCTGCGGGAGAAGGAGGAGAAGCTCCTGCCCCACTCCGCGGTCACCGTGGCGCACGGTCATCTCCTGATCGCCTCGCATCGCGACTTTCTGGAGCGGGTGCTCGCCACCTCGGCCGGTGAAGGCGGTCTGGCGGCAGCGGCCGACTATCTGCTCGTCACCGGCGAGATGAAGAAGCTGTTTCCCGCCACCTCGGCGCTGCGGTCGTTCGGCCGGGCCGACGAGTCGGTGCGGCCGGCCTACGAGATGCTCCGCAAGGGAGAAATGCCGAAGTCGAAGAGCGTGATGGGGCAGGTGCTCAATGCAGCTCTGGGTGACGGCAAGGAAGGCAGCGTGCGTGCCCAGAAGATCGACGGCAGCACGTTGCCTGATTTCGAACTGATCCGCAAGTATTTCGGGACGGTGGGCCTGGGGATGGAATCAGTGCCGGAGGGCTGGTATCTCGCCGGCCTTGCCCTGCCCCGCAGCCAGACGGAGCCCGAAGTGGCCCGCCGACCGGTCACGCCCGTCGGGCGGTAGGCATCGCTCTCGCGGCCTCGGAAAGACGCGACCTCCGCAGGGAGCAGGCTGGAGTCTGAGGCCCCTCAGCCCCTCAGCCCCTCGGGAAGAACGGCCGCAGGACGTCGCGGGCCACCCGTAGTGCCCGCTTTCGTCCGTCGAGCGTCCTGCCGAAGGTGTCGTCTTCCACCTCGATGCAGACCGCTCCGTCGTATCCCACCCGCATCAATTCGCTCATGAATCGACCCCAGTCTATTTCGCCGAATCCAGGAATCCGCGGCTGATGCCAGCGGCTCGGGACATCAAACCGCCCGACCTCCGCGATGCCGTCAGGGTCAAGACGAACATCTTTGGCGTGGACATGAAACAGTTTGCCGCGAAACTCTCTGAGCGGTGAAAGAGGGTCGATGCCCTGCAGCACAAAGTGCGACGGGTCGTAGTTCAGCCCGAAGGCTGGCGAGTCGATGTCGGCGAATGCCCGACGCCAGATCGCCGGCGTTGTCATGAGGTTTTTGCCGCCCGGCCATTCGTCCCGCGTGAACAGCATCGGGCAGTTTTCGACCCCAATCCTGACGCCGTGATCTTCGGCAAGCTTCACGAGTGGCCGCCAGGTGGCGAGAAAACGCGGCCAGTTGTCGTCGACCATCGTGTGCCAGTCGCGGCCGACAAACGTGTTGACCTCGCGGAGGTCGAGGAGTGCCGCGGCCTCGATCACACGGCCCAGGTGGGAGACTGCGGCGGCGGCCACCGCCGGATCCGGATCGAGGGCGTTGGGGTAGTAGCCGAGTCCGCTGAGGGCGACGCCGTGGCGAAGGCATGCCGCGCGGATGTCGTCGGCCCTCACCGGAGTGAAGTCCGTGACATCGACATGCGTGACACCAGCGTATTTGCGATCTGCCGCTCCGATCGGCCAGCACATCGCCTCGATGCAGGAAAACCCCTCGGCAGCAGCGAAGGCGAGCACGTCGTCGAGCGGGAGTTCCGGGAGAATGGCGGAGACGAATCCGAGACGCATGAGGTGCTCCGGGGAAAGGGCTCGAGCGGGGCGAACAGTTGTTTCTGTCTGAGCAGATTCGGGTCGGAGCCGGCAAGGTCCTCAGGGCCGTGGCCACTCGGCCACCGCCCAAAAGGGGTGCTGGCGGTCGCCGCGGCGCCGGAGGTCTTCGAGGAGCACGTCAATATCGGCCGTGGGCACGTCGCCCGCGAGTTTGCGACCATCGAGCGTGATGGTGAGAGTCGCGGTGAAATCGACGAACTCGGGCGACAGCCAGATCTTCACCCGCTCGGCCCCGCAGCGGACCGCCACCGTGTTGCCCGCCGTCGCCTTGCCCTCGATCGTGAAGGGCCGGATATCTTTCGGCGGGGGCCACTGGCTCGGCAGGACGACCGTGCGGCTCGGGGCCCCGGTCATCTCGATCCACCAGAAGAACCGATCCCAGGGCCGCATCGACACCGCCTCGATCGAGCGCGGAAAAAAGTCACGCCGGCGCGACTGCATCCAGGCGAAGATGCGCAGAATCTCGTCGGAGAAATGCTCGTGGCCCCGGCCGCGGTATTCCACGTAGGTCGTGTCGAATCCCTTGGCGAAGGAGCGATCGAGGTCCATGCCGTTGCGGGCGATGCTCGCGCCGTCGAGTTCGCCGCCCACGACGTAGATCGGCAGCGTGCGGGCGTTCCGCCAGTAGTGGTTCACGTATCGGCCGGCTGCCGGCGCGACGGCCACGAGCCCCGCCCAGAGGTCGGGGTGCGCCAGGGCGATGTCCCATGCCGCATCGCCCCCGGTGGAATGGCCCGAGAGGAAGACGCGGTCGCTGTCGATCGCGAACCGCGCCGAGACTTCGCGCAGGGCGTGCAGCACGGCCGCATGCTCGCGGGCCGAATACTCGTAGGCCGTCTGGCCCGGGCGGAGCCAGGCGGGGGCGATCACGATCGTGCCGTGCCGTGCCGCCTGCCCCTGACGGATGCCGTCGGGGCCGGGCAATCCAGCCCACCAGTCGATCTGCTGGAGCGGTGTCGTCCAAGCCGCGTGCAGCGTCACGACGGCCGGATAGCTGCGGAGCGGATCGTATTCGGGTGGCAGCTGCACATGACACTCGAGCGCCGGCTCGTCGTCGAGCCCGGCGACCGACACGACGTGATATCCCGGAGCCTGCGCGGGCGGTGGATCCAGCGGCGGCCGCATCTGTCGGGCGAGCGCGGCCACGGTGGCGGCGTCGAAGGCCTCCTCACTTCCGAGGGCCGCCCGAATCCGGGTGCGCTCGCCCTGGTCGTCGGCGCGCAGGTAATCTCGGAGCAGGTCGCGGACGCGGGCGGCCGAGAGGGCGAGCTTGAGGTTGTCGGTGGCGGCTGCGGCGCCCACGATCCAGCTGCTGATGCCGAGGCCGACCGCCCTGTCGGCCGGCGTGTCGGGATCGGTGCCGAGCCGCTCGAACGTCGACAGCCGTTCGAGCGTGGCGAACGACAGTTCGGCCGTGATCTCCTCGAGCATCCGCCCCACGGCGGCCGTCTCTTGCTCGTCCTCGATCTCACGGGCCTTGCTCCGCAGCGTGTCGACGACGTGGCCGGCGCGGGCCTGACGGTCGCGATACGAGTCGCGGGCCTCCCGCACCCGCTCCAGCACCTCGCCGCCGGCGTGCACCGTGGGAAACCGCTCGAGCAGCTGCATCGCGAATCGGTCCTGACCGGCACGGCCTCGCAGCAGGATTTCGTCGAGCAGCCTCGTGGCGGCCAGTTCACCGAGCCGGCGCTGTTCCTCGGCGAGGTCGGCGAGATTCGGAAAGTCGGCCAGCACCTCGTCGAGCTCCTGTCGGGCTTCGTCGAAGCGGTCCGACTGCAACAGCAGCCGCACGATCCGCAGTCGCTCGTCGGGGTTGGTGCGGTCGATCTGCTGGTCGATCACCCGCCGGAGCACGTCGCGCGGAATCGACGACGTGGCCACCCGCTGGTCGAGGAGCACAGGCTGGTCGGTGAGAATGCCTTCGAGGCGGGTCCAGCGGGGGGTGATGCGGGTGATTCCTTGGACGATGTCGATTCTGCCGGAGGCGGTGGCCAGCCCGATAATCCGCCGGCCGAACTCGTCGAACGGCGTGGCCTCGACGAGGCCTCCGACGGCAGCGACACGGCGGCCGGCTTCAGGCACGCGTTGGGGCACCTTGACGGTCTCCTGCCCCGCGCCGGCCGCCCCGGGCTCGACCTTCACGACGCGGCGCTTCGAGACCATCGTGCGCGTGAGCTCGTCGTCGCACATCAGGATCGGGCCGCCTGTTTCACCACGAAATTCCGCCGTGGCAGGATCGATCGCCACGCCGGCGAGAATCGCGAATCGGCCTTCGAGCACCCGGCCGTCGGCCAGCTCCACGGTGTCGCCGCGGGCAGGCGCGGCGGGCTCGAGGGGCACCCCGACCACGAGCCACAGCGCCGAGCAGGTCAGCACGGAGAGACGCGGCATTGTCCGGGCCGGGCGCATGGGGATGAGTGTAGGGCGGCGCGAGGCCGCCAGACCATGGCAACCTGCGGTGGTCGCCCGGGCCGTTTCTTGACGGGGCCCGGCGTGGCATCGAGAATCCAGGCGTTTCTCGGTTCTCTGCTCGAGTCTGGAATACTTTGGTGCGCACCCGCGGAATCATCAGGCGCCTGTTGCTGGCGGGCGTCGCCTGTTCGGTGCTGCTGCCGATCGTGTTGGCGGTGGTGACCGGTCTCGGCGTGCTCCTGCACGCGGTGGGAGACGGAGCCGGTGGCCGTGTGTGCGGACGCGCGGCGCTCGTCGTGGGTGTGGGCTGGCTCGTGGCGATCATCACCACGGCGGTGGCGAGCGGTGCCGCACTGCTCGACGACCGCACTCAACCTGCGGATCACGACGGCCCCCCCCGCCCATGACACGTGCCTTGCCAACACTCCGTACGGCGATTCTCGGCTTCGCGCTCGGAGCGGCCGGCCTGTGTGGCCGCGGTGCAGAGCCGGCTTCGCCAGCGGACGTGCGTCGTACGCTCGACGAGGCGCGGCAGCTGCTCGACGATGGGAGGCCGGCCAAGGCCAAGTCGCTCCTCGCCACGGCCTGTGCCGATCTCGCGTCCCTGGCCGCGCTCGAACGTGTGCCGTCGGGCGTGCGGCCGCTCGTCGAACGCTGCATGCAGCTCAAAGACGACCTCGAACTCGAGGGCGTGGATGTTTCGCACATAGAGATTCCGGTGGTCAAGGCATCGCGGCCCGACCCCACGAGCCCGGCCGCGCCTCCCGGCAAGCCCGCGGTCCGTCCGGCAGCTGGGATCAGCTTCACCCGGCAGGTGGCCCCGCTCCTGGTGAACCACTGCGGCGGGTGCCATGTGACGGGCCGCAAGGGCGGCTTCCAGATGACGTCGTACGACGGGCTCATGAAGACGGGCGTCGTGCAGCGGGGTGTCGGTGACTCGAGCCGGCTCGTCGAGGTGATCGCCACCGGCGACATGCCGCGCGGTGGCGGCAAGGTGGCGCCGCAAGACCTGACGCTGCTCGTGGCGTGGATCAATGCCGGTGCGGTGTTCGATGGCGCGGATCCCCTGGCGCCGCTGGGCCAGGCTGGAGGCGTGCCCGCGGCGGCGAACGCCGGCATGGCGCCGGTGGCAGCGACGGCAGCGGTGGCCCTGAAGCCTGGCGACGTGTCGTTCGCCTTCGAGATCGCCCCAGTGCTGCTCAAGAACTGCGCGGGCTGCCACGATGACGACGACCCCGAGGCCAGGCTTTCGATGCACACGTTCGCGCGGCTCGTACGTGGAGGTGAGAGCGGGGCGGCGTTCGTCGGCGGCCGGGCCGCCGACAGTCTGCTCGTGCGCAAGATCAAGGGCGTGAGTGGCATCGAGGGGCAGCGGATGCCGATCGGGAAGCCACCCCTCGCGTCCGACCTGATCGCGGTGATCGAGAAGTGGATCGATCAAGGCGCCCGGGTCGACATGCTCGGGCCGAATGCGACGCTGGCCGATCTGGCCGCGGCAGGCAGAGCCCGCAGTCTGTCGCACGACGAGCTCAAGGTGGCTCGATTCGCGGCCGCCGAAAAGCTGTGGCGGCGGGCGCTCGCCGATGAGCAGGCTGCCACGGCCAGGCTCGACGATGTGATCGTGATCGGCAACCTGCCGCAGTCGCGGCTCGATGAGGCGGCCGGCACGGTCGAGGCGGCGGCCGCGGCCACCCGGAAGCAGGTGATCGACGGCGACGGCCCGCTCCTCAAGGGGGGCGTGGCCTGCCTCCTCTTCGCGAAGGCTTATGACTACTCGAATTTCCGGCAGGCGATTCTCGGCGAAGAGCGGCCGAAGGGGCTGACGGGCAACGCCGGCGTGTCGGGTGACGTCGCCTACGGTGCGGTGATCGTGCCCGCGCGCCCCGACGGCGACTCCGACGCCGATCTGGCGGCGCTCGTCGCTGAGCAGATCGCAGCCGCGGCGTTCACAGGCCGGGGAGCGCCGGCATGGTTCGCCCAGGGAGCGGGCCGCACGGTCGCAGCCAAGGTGGCCCCGAAGGCAGCGGTTGTGAAGGCGTGGAAGACCGAGTCTGCGGAGGCTCTCACGCGCTTGGCGGCCCCCGAGGACTTCTTCGAGGGCCAGGCCGGCCCTCTGGCCCAGGCGGCCATCGGCGGCGGCTTCGTTTCGGCGATCGCCCCGTCCCCCGCGAAGCTCCAGGCCGTCGTCGCCCGGCTCGACGGCGGCGCCGCGTTCGACACGGCCTTCGCCGACGTCTTCAAAAGCCCGCCGCAGGCCCTGTTCGCCGCCTGGGCCGCAAAGGAAGCCCGCAAGCCCGTCCGCCGCTGAGCATGCCCGCCGGCTTCGGGCTCCCCATATCCCGTCGCCGGACGTTCACTGCGGGCTGGCTGTCGCGCCGTTGCCGCCGTCCCGGCGTCGTCTCCGGCTTACGGTCGCCGGGCAAAGCCCGTCTCCAACGCCTTCGGCGTTAGGGCCGGAGGCCCGAGTGAACACCAGCCGACAGAGGTCGGCCAAGCGAACAGCGGCACGATGCCGGGTGTTCGCGTGAAGATGGCTTCGCTGGTGAGTAACGCCGGCGACCGGGACACGGGGAGCCCAAAGCCTCCTCAACTGAAACGGGGAGGCGAGGGGTTACCCCTACCGTTGAGCCGGCGTATTTGACCAGCGGAGCCATGGATGGCGCAGCGCAGGCAAATCCGAGTGAGCCGGAGCCTGGAGGGCGGAGGCGAACGTCCGGCGAGACGGTACGGGGGTAACCCCGAGCCGGCGATTTACCGGCGGCGGGAGTGTGGGGCGATACGTTTTCCACCGCAATGCCGTGGCGCCGGGGAATGCGGAGAGCTCGTTCAGTACAAGAGCGGGAGCCTTGGGCCCGGGGCATGTGATCCGAGCGACGCGGCCGGAGCCAACGCCTTCGGCTGTACACGCGACCGGAACCATTGATCGGCCCCCTACGAGCCTCGGTAAGAGCTCACCGACATGGTTCGACGCAGCACGAACATGGCAGAAAACGTATCGCCGCACACTCCCTTCCGACGATGGCCGTCGATCAAAAGTCGGCCGCATCCCGGCCGAGGGGTTCCATCGTCTTTGTATTGCGCTCCACGGCAAGGACCACCGTCCGCCGCTCGATCCCGTCGGCCGTGCGGGCGATGATGGGCAGCACCTGCCGCTTGTTGGGCAGGTCGACCCGCACGCGAAACGTGCCATCGGGCTGCACCTTCACCGGTTCGCCCTGCAGCGTGACGTAGGAGCCGGGCTGGGTGACGCCGTACACGATCATCTCGGCATCGACCTCGAGTTGAAAATCACTTTCGCGACGCTCGTCTTCGTCGCCGTCGGACTGCATCGAGGTGCGAGCAGCCGGCGGACCCATGGGCCGTCGGAGCCGCTCCTCGAACAGCTCCTGGAGCTCCGTACTGTTGTTTTCGGGCGAGAAGCCGCCGCTCATGGCGTAGATCTTTTCGCAGTCCGACGCGATGTCCGTCCAGTGGGCGTCGAGCGTGTCGGGCTGCAGGCCGGCGGGCGTCGACACGGCGTTGCTCCGGGTCAGGCCGTGGAATCGTCCCGTCGCCGTGAGATAGCCCACCTCCACCCGGCAACGCATCGGCTCGCGGATGTCGATGAACCAGTTTTTCAGCCCGCCGTGAATCTCGATCGTGCGGGCCACCCGCTCCGATGGCGATCCCTGCAGGCCGTTCTCGAGCTGGAGCAGCCGCAACACGGGCTTCGCCGCGTGCCACTCCTGGCCGAGTGCCGCCTCCGCGCGGGCAATGCTGCGCGGCGTGATTTCCCAAAACGCGTGCAGCCAGTGGGGGCCACGCACCATCACCACCATCCGGTCGCGCCCTGCCCGAGCCGGCTTGCCGCTCTCCTGCGGGGTGGCGAGGCTCTTCACCTTGTGCAGCCTGGCCCGGGCCTCCTCGATCCGCAGGGCGACGGCTGCGTCGCGGGTGGCCTTGGCGGTGGCCTCACCGGCGGCCGACTTGAGCGCCGGCCGCGCGAATCCTCCGTCGGACGGGCGGCTCGACTTGGCCTTCCGAATCAGGGCGCGGATGAGCTGGTCTTTCCGCATGGAGTGCCACCCGGCGACCCCGTGCTGCTTCGCCATACGCGCCAGGTCGCGGACGGGCTTCTCCTTGAGATTCGCCACAGTCACGGGGGCATCCTCGGGGTGGAAACGAGCCGATCAGGCCGTTAACCGACCTCTGTCAACGGTATCGAGGACCACCCAAAAACGCAAATCACATGCCACCCGAAAAGGTGGGAAAGGCCCTGTTTTCGAGCCATTTTTCCCTGTTTTCGGGAGGCGATCGCCGAGCCGGCCGCTGGTCAGTCGCCGCGAAGTTTCAGGCCTCGTTCGGTGAGCTTTTCGCGCACTTCGTTGAGGCTCGTCACGCCGAAGTTCTTGCACTCCATGAGGTCTTCGCCGGTGCGCCGCACGAGGTCGCCGATCGTCGTGATGCCGAGTTTCGTGGTGCACTTCCGGGCCCGCACCGAAAGGTTCAGCTCGGAAATCGGCAGGGAGTAGATCTCCTGCTCGTCGGCCGATGGTTCCACCACCTCGACGGCCGCCTCTTCGGCCACCGCGGGCGTTGCCATCTGGCCGAGCGACAAGCCCTTGCTCGCGAGCATTTCCTTGATCTCGACCAGGCTCGTCTCGCCGAAGTTCTTGCTCTCGAGGAGTTCGGTCTCCGACGTGCGGGCGAGATCCCCGAGCGTCATGATGCCCATTTTCTGCAGGCAGTTGCGGCTGCGCACGGAGAGTTCGAAGTCGCTAACCGGCAACACCATGACCTGGTCGAGGCGATCCCGGGTGCGCAGGTCCTGTTCGCCCTGCTTGAGGTCGCCGGACGCCGACGAATCTTTGAGGAACAGGCGGGCGCGGGGGTGGTCGGGGAAGGCGTCGAGCACGCGCTTGTAGCACTTTTCAGCAGCCGGGAAGTCGTCTTCATCCTCGTAGAGGAGGCCCAGGTTGATCAGGGCGCCCACCGTGCCCGGGTAGCGTTTGAGCGACTGCTCGTAGCACCCCCTCGCCTCGTCGTCGTTGCCGAGCCGGTCGTTGAGCACGCCCATCGCGAACAGGGCCGTGGGATTGCCCGGGTCGATCGCCAGCGCCTTGTCGAGGGCAGCAGCAGTCTCGGTGATCGCGGCGCCTTCGTCGGCGAGCATCGCCCCTTTCATGGCCCAGTAGTCGGCCGATGCATCGCGGCCCGGCAGTTTCTCGAGCACTGTGGCCGCTTCCGCAGCCCGCCCCGCAGCCCGCAGCGCGTCGGCGATGGCGACGCCGCACGCCGTGGCGTCGTAGCCCGACTTCTGAGCGGCCTCGAAGGCCTCGCGGGCCTTGTCGACATGCGTGGAATCCGTGGCCGCCAGCGCCGCATGCGCGCAGCCCTGGTAGAAGCGGGCCAGTGCGCCACCATCGCTCGAGCGGAGCGTCTCGAGGGCGTCGTGCGACCGACCGAGCAGGTGCTGGCACACGCCGAGCCGCACGGATGAGGCCGGGCTGCGTTCACCAGACCCCTCGAGTTCCTGCACCGCCCCACGCAGATCGCGGTGGGCCGCCGGGTCGGAGCCCAGGGCCTCGAGCAGGTTCCTGATGTCGGCCGGACCGAAGGCACCAGTGCCGGTAACGAGATCGCGGACGTCGAGAGTGGCTGTGGAAATCATGCGCATGGCCTCGCTGAGGGTGATCGTGCAAGCCAGCGGCGGGAGTCGAACCCGCAACCCCCGCATTACGAATGCGGTGCTCTGCCAATTGAAGCTACGCTGGCGCCGGCGTCCGACCGCGAAAAACCCGGCCGGAACCCCGAAAAATAGCGCACGCAATGGGCCAGCGTCAAGGGACGGCCCGCCGCCATGCGGGGAAACGGCGGGCGAAACAAAAAAGTGGGGCCTCTGACCCGACAGGATCGTCCTGCCATGGGCATGCGGGTCAGGGGCAAGGCGACCGCACGCCCGGACAAGGTCGGAGGCCCCACTTTGGATGCGAGTGGGGGTCGGGGCGAATCCCCGACAGCGTTGTCAAGCATGCACTCGCCGTGCCGAAAGTGGAGGATTTCTCGGGCCTCGTTTTTCCCGGGCCCGCGGCCCCCGGCCACCGTCGCCGCCGCGGAGGTGCCGCGAAATGCCGTTCGATTTCGCGCAGCGCGCGGCAATTTGCAGCGCCCGCCCGCATGTCGCGCGCGATCTGTATCATTCCGCAGGCTCGGGCTTACGAGCTGCGCTCAGGAGAATTCCCATGACCCCGCGACTCCCCGCTCTCATCGGCCCCCATCAGTGTGGCCCGGGCCAGCCGCTCCTCGTCATTGCCGGGCCATGCGTCATCGAGACCGCGTCCCTGTGCCTGCAGATCGGCGAGACTCTCGCGGGCCTTGCGCGGCGGCTCCCGATTCAGGTGATCTTCAAGGCTTCGTTTGACAAGGCAAACCGCACGAGCGCTGGCGCTTTCCGGGGTGTCGGCCTCGACGAGGGCCTCGCCGTGCTCGACACGGTGCGGCGGGCCACCGGACTGCCCGTGACCACCGACATTCATCTGCCGGAGCAGGCCGCGCCGGTTGGCCGTGTCTGCGACCTGCTGCAAATTCCCGCCTTCCTCTGCCGACAGACCGATCTTTTGCTCGCAGCGGCCGCGACGGGCCGGGCGGTGAATGTGAAGAAGGGGCAATTTCTCGCTCCCGCCGACATGAAGCATCCGATTGCCAAGCTTCTCGCCGGTGGGTGTCAGGACATCTGTCTCTGCGAGCGGGGCACCTTCTTCGGCTATGGACGGCTCGTGAACGATTTCGCCGGGCTCCTCACGATGCGGTCGTTCGGTGTGCCGGTGATCTTCGACGCCACGCACTCCGTCCAGCAGCCGGCCAGCCTGGGTGGAGCGACCGGTGGCGATCGCGCACTCGTCGAGCCGCTCGCGCGGGCGGCCGCCGCGGTGGGAATCGACGGCGTGTTCTTCGAAACGCATCCCGACCCCGACACGAGCCCCAGCGATGGTCCGAATATGGTGCCGCTCGACCGGCTGGAGGGCGTGCTCGAACGCGTGTTGCGAATCCACGAGGCGCGGCGGGGCGGCGGCGAGACGGAGGCGGGGCCAACTGCATGAGAAGCCAGGCAGGGAATCGGCCCACCGAGGGGAACGCAACGGCCGGCGTGTGGGCGTTGGCCTTGATGATCGCCCTCGCGCATGGGTCGGGCTGCGGCGGTGGAAGTGCGTCGCGACCCGCGCGGTTCGACGCGGACGGCGCCGACGTCGCCCGGCCGGTGCCGGCGATGCCCCAGAGCGTGCGTCAGCAACTCCTCGACGGTGCGATGACGGTGCTCGGTCGGCTCGACGCCTACGACGAGGCATCGGCCTTCGCGCAGGTGTTCGATCGGCTCAATCAATGGAGCCACGGCCTCGTCGTGGCCGGGGGCGATGCGGGCCTGCCGTGGAAACTCGACCCGCTCTATGCCACCCTCCCGCCGACCCTCGCCGCCCTGGCCACCCCGGAAGCGCTCGCGAGCGGAGTGTTCGACGCGAGCGACGACGTGGCGGCCTTGCGCGATCAGCGCTGGCTCGCCGATATCGCCGCCACCGCGCGTGGCGATGCGATCGACGATCTGGCCGTGGCCTGCAACCTCTTCACCTGGACCGTGCGTTCGCTCGCGCTCGTCAGCGACCCGCCGCCCGTGCCGACTCTCGCCGCGCCCGGCACCCGGTGGTTTTCCATCGGCGAGGTGCTGCTCTCCGGGCGGGCGAGCGGCGCGCAGCGGGCCTGGATCTTTCTCGAACTGCTCCGCCATGCCGGCCTCGACGGCGTGATGCTCGCCACGGGCGACGCCACCGCGGGCAGCCTCCGGCCCTGGCTGCCCGCCGTGATCACCGGCGGCGAGTGCCATCTCTTCGAGCCCGCCTACGGCCTGCCGGTGCCGGGGCCTGACGGAGCCGGTGTGGCGACGGCGCGGCAGGCGGCCGCAGACCCGGCGATTCTGCGGGGGTTGTCGCTGCCCGACCGCCCGTATCCGGTGCAAGCCACCGACGTGGCGACGCTCTCGGTGCTCGTGCCGGCCGCCCCGCTCAATCTCGCCCGCCGCATGCACCTGCTCGATGCCCAACTCGCCGGCAGCGGCCGGATCGATCTGGCACTCGCGGCGACCGACCTCGGCGTGGCGGCTCTGGCGGCCTTGCCGGGCACCGCCGATGCCGGCCGGGTGCGGCTCTGGGAGTTTCCGTGGGAAACACTGCGCCGGCGGCGAGACGCTGCGGCGGCAGTTTCGGCGGCGGCTGCCCGGGAACTCGCGCCGCTGCTCATCACGCTCGAGGAAGTCGGGCCTGGCGCAAGCGAAACCCGCCGGATGGTGCGGCCGCTCTACGCGGCCCGTCTGCGGGAGTTTCGCGGCGATCTCGACGGGCCCGAAGGGGCCAAGATTGCCTACCTTCGCGCCCGGCCATCCGCGGCGGCGATGGCCGAGGCTCTGCGGCAGGCGCCGCCCGAACAGGCTGCCGGCCTCCGCAGGCTCTACGATGCGATGAAAGAAGACGCCACCTACTGGCTCGGCGTGCTGACGCTCGCCGAAGGGGAATATGCGACGGCCGCCGACTACCTCGGCCGCATGATCCTCGAGGCCGCGCCCGACAGCCGTTGGGCCGACGCGGCCCGCACGAATCTGGCCGTCGCCGAGCAAGCCCTCGGGCACACCGACAAGGCGATCGCCCTGCTCCGCGCCGATCCCTCGCCCCAACGCTTCGGCAGCCGCCTCGAGGCGGCGCGGCTGGAACGCGAAGCGACGCCCCAGACGAAGCCTTGAACAGTTCGGTGCGCCGGCTCGGGGTTACCCCGTACCGTCTCGCCGGACGTTCGCCTCCGCCCTCCAGGCTCCGGCTCACTCGGATTTGCCTGCGCTCCGGCATCCTGCCTGCGCTGGTCAAATACGCCGGCTCAACGGTAGGGG